>ERZ780117.699-NODE-699-length-12800-cov-2.682934_pt1 | contig 12800 bp, 9 predicted proteins | sample MGYA00510985_ERZ780117 | MGnify/ENA primary metagenome ERZ780117 (study PRJEB29588, sample SAMEA2159553) | human gut metagenome | biome: human gut; feature: human-associated habitat; material: faeces | place: Denmark | collected 2008/2010 ...
TCATAGGGACACACTGATTTACATTTACCGCAGCGAATACATTTGCTCTGATCAATGACCGACTTGCCATTTACGGTGCTGATCGCCCCTCTCGGGCATACAACCTGACACGGATGTGCTACACACCCCATACAACGGTCTGTTACACAATATTCATTTTCAGGGCAGGCATTACATGCCGAGGGAATCACCTGGATCATCGGAGGCTCGTAATATTTTTCGTCAATATTGCTCTCCTCCAGCCCCTGTGTCACATGCACCGGTGCGTCTTCCGGGCGAAGCGACAGCCCCATCGCAAGCCGGATCTGCTCTCTTACTATTTCACGCTCCCGGTAAATGCTTTCCCGATAAATCGGAGTTTCAGGATTCACAATTTTATAGGGTAACGCTTCTACATCATCATTCAGATTGTCAGAATGATATGCAAGCTGCGCGATCTCTTTAAAAATCTCTCTCCGCATTTTTCTGACAGGTGTATCAATTCCTCTCATGACTACCTCCATTGGCACCTTTCCTTTTTACCGTATTTTATTTTTGCACAAACCCTCGGTAAAATCAAGCCCCTTTCGCTTCCCGCACCGCTTCTGTTACCTCCAGCGTAATCTGATCTCCGCCCGCTTCCATCCATTCTTCCACAAATCTGTCAAATTCATCCAGCTCCTTCACTCCTGTGATGATTTCCAGATATAGCTTCTTTTCCATTTCCTGAAGCTTCGACCATTTCGTCTTCATGGTTTCCGTCTCCCCGGAAAAGACAGTACTGCACACCTCCAGATCCTTATTATCCAGCAGAGCACAGGCACGGATCCTGGATTCATAAGCCGCCCAGGTTTCCGCGTCTGCAGACTGGGAATTTTCCAGATAATCTTTGCATTTTTCATAATAGGCATATTCGAGAACCTGCAGCTCATCCGGATCCTTTTTCCCGGTCAGTGCACCGTTAATATCCTCATAGCAGCGATGCAGCGCATCGCTGTAATCAATATTGATGGAGATCGGCCGCGCCGTGGAATCCACATTGGTCTGAAAATAATAAGCAAGTTCTTCGTTGTATCGTCCTTCTGTGCGCATTTTATCGAACATCACGCTTGCCATTTTAAATACGATCTCCGGATGCTCAAAGTCTTTTCGCACCACAACGTATTTGTAGCTCGGATTCTGATCATAATACTGCAGCTTTCCATCCTCTGTCGTCCGGATCAGATAGGGCTCCCATACCGCATCCGGGTTTTTCTCCATCGCTTCCATCAGCGGATTGTTCGGCGCCCACCAGGGACCGAAAAACGAACCGCACTTTCCGTCTACGATCAGTTCCGCAATATTTGCCATCGTACGGAGCATAAAGCTATCATCCAGCAGCTTCTCTTCATACAATTTTCTCACTTCGGCAAGTGCCTCTTTTCCCTGCGGCTGCACCGAGCCGTAAACCACTGTGCCGTCCTCCTGCAAAATCCACTGCTTTGGAAATGCACTATAGGATGCAAAAAGTGTATTCAGCTGAAATTCATAACGATATCCTGTTTCTCCGGTCAGATCGGAATGGCACACCAGGCCAATGGTGTTGCCTTCTCCGTTATTTCCGGGATCCTGTTCCACAAATGCCCGTACGATCTCCACAGCCTCCTCCATCGTATCCGGTGCTTCAAGTCCCAGCTCGTCCACCCAGTCCCTGCGCAGCCACAGCAGATTCGGACCGTCTACAAAACTCGGCTCCGGAAGCGCCATCAGCCTTCCGTCGATCATCGCTGAATCCAGCGCAGACACCTCGTAGCTGTCATACATTGCCTTTATCCCGTCGCTGGCGCAGTTTTCCAATGCCTCGCTCAGATCAGCAATCATTCCCCCCTCGGCAAGCCGGATCAGAGTCTCCCGATCTTCTATGACCATGACATCCGGAAGCTCTCCCGATGCGATCGCCATATCAACGTTTACCGTATACTGATCCTCCATTGCCTCGAATACATCCTTGTTCTGGATATTTAAGCACTCCCGGAGATATCTCGTATAAACGTTATCTTCATAGGTGTCCCGTTCCGGCATATTGGAACGATTGCCGCCGGTCATCTTTCCGAGGGTATAGGTGATCAGCTCCGGATATTTTCCGTAAGGCGTGTTTTTTGCCTCCTCCCATGCCTGCAACTCTTTCTCCGAGGATTCTCCTGGCCGTGCCATCTCAGTGCCTACGATCTGTCTGCTGCCGCATCCAAAAAGTGCTGTACAGGCTGTCCCTGCCGCCAAAATAGCAGCCAGCCAGCGTTTTCGTCTCATTCTTTAATCCACCCCGCTTTGTTTCAGGATCACAATTCCATAGGCGGGCAATTCCAGCTTGTTATTCTCCAGCTTTTCCTGCTGGTCTCCAACGTTTAAACTGCCCTTTAGAGTATAATTATAACCTTCCGGAAGGGCTTGCTGCAAGTCTATTTCCACAGATTCCGTTGCATTATTACATAAAATTACACTTACCTTTCCTTCCCATTCTGTCAAAAGCACACCGATATCTTCCGGAAGCTCTCCGTCCGGAACACTTATACTTCCCCTCGCGATTTCCGGATTGCTTCTGCGCAACTCGATGGCGTTCTTATAATACTGTAAAATGGACCCCGAATCCTTTTCCTGCTCCTCCGCAGACGGAAACTTCTGCTCCACTGCATCTGCTGTCTGAGGCGCATCCGGTGTCTTAGACAAATCCTGTGCAGACCAGTACATTGGAAGGCGCTTGTTTTCATCCTTTGTTCCGGAGCTCTTCATCCCCAGCTCTTCTCCGTAATAAACAAAGGGACTGCCCGGCATCATCATCATCAACCCTGCAGCAAATTTCATCTGCTCTTCGTTGTTGACGCACTGGGCGCTGATCCTGGTGGTATCGTGATTGCTGATAAACGGTGCATCAATATAATCCGGATTTGCCAGTCTGTCTGCAGTCTGCTGCTTTACCATCCAGGAGAAAAACTGCTGGGGCGTCACTCTTGCCTTGGCAGTCTTTATGATCGCGCCATCCTGCTGTGACGCCGGGAAATTAAATAAGCTGTCGATCCCGCTTTTGTAATATTCCTGCAGCACTCCCTGTCCTTCCCAGACCTCGGCTACCAGATATGCCTCCGGCTTTACACTTTTCACGTAGGTTTCAAACCAGTTTAAAACCTCTATATTCTTTTCTGCGTATCCTGTAAAATATTCCTTCGCCGCATCCAGTCTGAAGCCGTCTGCACCCTTCTCCAGCCAGAAGGAGGCAACCTGCTCCAGCTCTTCTCTGACCGCTTCACTATTCAGATTCAGATCCGGCATACCATCCCAGAAAACCCCCTCATAGTACCAGTCCGAGCTGCCTATCTGATACCAGTTTGGAGTTTGTGCCTGATCCTTTGCAAAATTATAATAGTTCACATACTTGCACTCGTTTTCGTCCGGTTCCTTTTCTCCAAGCTGCTCCAAATAATCACAGGCCTCCAAAAACCACGGATGGCTGCTGGAGGTATGATTGAACACCAGATCCATAATCAACCGGATATTGCGTTTGTGACATTCCTTAAGCAGTGTCTCAAAATCCTCCATCGTTCCAAAGGACGGATCGATCCCGTAATAATCTGTGGCATCATATTTGTGATAGGTCGGTGACGGCATGATCGGTGTAAGCCAGATCCCGGTAAAACCCATATCTTCGATGTAATCCAGCTTTTCTGTGATTCCGCTTAGATCGCCGCATTTGTCTCCGTCACTGTCGCAAAACGAACCGACAAAAATTTCATAATAGCAGCGGTATGCATCGTCCGGCTCCCTGACAGTCTCCGTCGTTTTCCCGCATCCTGAGAGCAGCTGACAAAGAAGCACTACGCATAGTATTAAACTCAGTCTCTTTTTCATCCCTATATCCGCCTTTCTGCAGATCTTTGTTTTCAGTAGCAAAACAGGCGAAAACGATATTCGTTTTCGCCTGCTGTAAAACTATTTTCGGCTGTCTGCTGTCAGTCCTTACAAACTGCCATCAGCCCTTAACTGCTCCGGACATACCTTCTGCATAGTATTTCTGCAAATTCAGGAACAGAATAGCGATCGGAATGGAAACGCAAACTGCGCCAGCTGCGAAGCAGGCATACCAATTTACGATATTTTCCTTGGTCAGCATCGTGTACAGACCGATCGCAACCGTATAATATCTCGGATCCGCACCTGCAATTACCTTTGCGAAGATGAAATCCAGCCAGGGAGCCATGAAGGAAGTCATGATCGTGCTTACAATGATCGGTTTCGACAACGGCATAATGATCTTGGAAAAGACATCCCATTTCGTTGCGCCGTCCACGATTGCAGCTTCATCCAGTGCCTTCGGAATCGTATCAAAGAAGCCCTTGGATACGTAAAAGCCCAACCCCGCACCGCCGGAATATACCATAATCAACGCCAGGAAGATCATGGGACCCTTGGTCAGTCCAAAGCCCTTTAAGATATAATAAACGGCGATCATGGACATAAAGCCGGGGAACATACCAAGAATCATGGCAACATTCATATAAGGCTTACGGATCTTAAACCGGAGTCTGGACAGACAATAGGAAATCGCCAAAACAAAGAATGTTGTCAGGATACAGGAACAAATTGCTACAAACAGCGTATTCAAAAACCACTTCGGGAAATTGAACAGTGCAGTATCTGTAAACAGCTTCACATAGTTTGCCATCGTAAACTTTTTAGGCCAGAACGATGTGATATACTGTCCTTTCTGTTCTCTGAAGGATAACAGGACTACCCAGAAAATCGGGAATACCCAGATCACGGAAAGGATCGTCAGAAACAAATGCACAAGCACATTGGTGACTTTCTTTTTAATGCCTGCTGAATTCTGTCTGGTGTTTTTCATGAGAATCCCTCCTCGTTTTTATAGGATCCGGTCCGTCTGTACGTTATCAGAGACAACGTCGCCATCAGGACAAAGGTCAGGATACCGATTACGGCACCCAGGTTATAGTCCTTATTATCAATTGTCAGCTTGTACAGCCAGGTAACGAGCAGATCCGTCTTACCCGCAGTACCGCGGTAATAGGTATCGCAGGCCGGCGCGCCGTTTGTCAACAGGTAAATAACGTTGAAGTTATTGATATTCCCTGTAAAGGTTGTAATCAGATTCGGCGTCATGACAAACATCATGTACGGCATGGTGATCTTAAAGAAGGTAACAAACGCATTTGCGCCGTCCACCCTTGCCGCTTCGTACAGCTCTGCAGGAATATTCTTCAAAATACCGGTTACTGCAAGCAGCGTATAAGGAATGCCGACCCAGAGGTTGATGACAATAACTGTCACTCTCGCCCAGGTCACATTGGTCAAGAACGGCAGCGGTCCTACACCGAACAGTTCCTTTAACAGCAGATTGATTACACCGTGCTCCTGGATCATGGTATTGACTACCAGCAGGGATACAAACTGAGGCACAGCGATGGTCAGTACGAAGATAAAACGCCAGAAGGCTTTGAACTTCGTCCCATCCCGGTTGATGATGATCGCCAGGATAATACCAAAGATATAGTTTAAGAAGGTTGCAAAAATAGCCCAGATGATCGTCCAGCCAAGCACCCTCCAGAAGGTCTCTCCAAGTGCTCCGCCTGCATTTAATACTCTGGCAAAGTTCTGGAAGCCTACCCAGTCAAACAACTTACCTGGCGGCAAATGATCACGGTCATAATTGGTAAATGCCATCAGGATCATGAATACCAGAGGCATTACCGTAAACAATATAATTCCCAGGAACGGGAAAAGCAGGAAGAGCTGATACATCCTGTTATCTTTCAAGTCTTTTAAAATCTGGCCGAAGGTAATCGGCTTCTTTCCTGCTTCCTGTGCTTTCTGCGCAATATAGGAGGAGCGAATTGCAGCTCGCCACAGCAGGATAAATCCAATTGTCACAAAGAACGTAACAACACCATAGAGCAGGCAGAGCTGGGAGTTATCTCCTGTCGCATACTCATAAACCTGTGTCGCTTCATTGAAAACCTTTTTCTGCGTTTCGGTACCCAGCGTAACGAAATTCTGCAGAGCCTTTGCCCCGTAGAAAACCATATAGAGAATATATGCAAGTTCTCCTGTCAGGAACAAAAGTCCCTGTATGATCTGTTTTCTCGCAAGATTGCCCGCGCCCATGATCAGACAGGTCAGTTTTGTAAAAATATCACCTTTTCGAATCGCTTCGGATACCGGTATCACATCCGGAAATTCAGAAGCTTTTTTCTTTTTTCCAAAAGCTGCCATCGTATTCTTCCTTTCCCTCATACAGTTTCAGGCAGACACTGTGTCATCCCCAAATGTCCGTTTCTGAAAGAAAGGCTTCACCGGAAGATCGGGTGAAGCCTTAAAATCAAGCCGGAATCTTACTCCAGAGAGCCGCCTGCATTTACGTTTGCAATGAAGTTGGTCAGCTTATCCTGTGCATTGTCGTGGTTAACCTCACCAGCTACGATTGCTTTGCCGAATGCTTCTGCGTTGCTCCACCAGCCGTTCATCTCAGAAACCAGAGGCTGAGCAACAGAAGTGTTGTTTACAGTGTCGGTAATAGCGTTTAACATTACATCGTCGATACCGGTGGAATCCAGCGGAACTACACCACGAACTTCATAACGGATCTTCTGGCAGTCAGCGTTGCCAAGATATACAGCCAGTGCAACTGCAACGTCCATGTTCTCGCAGGTAGGATTTACACCAATTGCCTTGGAACCTGCATAGGACTTCATTGTGCCTTCATAATCGCCAGCCTTGAAGGAAGGAAGCTGTGCACATGCGAAGTTGTCGCCCAGAGCAGTTTCAATTGCTTCACGATCCCAGGAGCCGCTAAAGAATGCACCCAGCTTACCTTCGGTGAACAGGTTGATTGCCTTACCTGCTTCTTCGTTTGCCTGGTTTGTGAATTTCGGATTTGCAGCAAGGTCAATGAGGTAATTGGTTACTGCAAGACCCTTTTCATCATCGAAATCACAGGGAACAGAGCCGTCTGTACCGTCAGGACCAAACATTGTGCCGCCAACGCCATAGAAGAAGGAAGGAATATACCAAGAGTTGCTCAGCTGGAAGCATACATTGGTCACATCATCTCCCAGATCCTTTGCCAACATAACATCCAGATCCTTAACTTCGTCTTCTGTAAATTTGCTGCTGTCATAGTACATGAACCAGCCGTTGTATGCATAAGGAACACCGTATACACCGCCCTCATAAGTAACAGTGTTTATCATAGATTCGGAGTTGGTCGCCTTAACCTCTTCCAGGTTTTTGCCGCCCAGCTCTGCGTTGCCCCCAGCCTCTACCAGAATCGGCAGCTGGTCGTTTGCAAACATGTAAACATCTGCTGCTGCATCAACGTCCTTGGTTACTTCGTCTTTTGCAACGTCTTCACCGCATACGCCATATTCATATGTAATGTTCCATTCCGGATGTGCTTCATTAAAAGCATCACACATTGCAGCCAGCATACCCTTGTCATAAGTATCTGTCGGGTTCTGGTCTTCCTGAGGTGCCCAAACCTTCAGGGTAACATCCTTTGTCTCAACAGGAGCTTCTTCTGCTGCATCTGCAGTGTCTGCAGTATCTGCTGCTGTGCTCTCTGCGGGAGCTGCTGTCTGGCTGTCTGTTGTAGCTGCTTTAGATCCGCAACCTGCAAGAGCTGTTGCAGACATTGCTACGCAAAGCGCCAGTGCTGTCACTTTTTTGAATTTCATAGCTTTTTCCTCCTATACACCACACCTTTTCGGTGTTTCGTGTTCATTTGATAACATCATTATAAAGTGCAAAAGAGCAACCGTCTATATCAAAGTTTTAAGAATAATATCATTTTTTTAAGAAATTTGTGATTTTTGTATATTCGTAAGCCGTCTTGCAGGGAAGTGAATTGTCATTTTTGTACCTTTGCCGACAACACTTTCTACCTTCATCGCATATTTTTCCCCATAACAGAGGCGGATTCGTTCATCAACATTACGAACTCCATAGCCCTTGGATTCCATTGTCAGGATTTTATCCGCAACCTCCTGCTCCATCCCGACACCGTTATCCTCTACCATAAACCATACACAATTGTCTTCTTTCCATCCCCGGACAGTAATTTTACCTCGTCCGTCTGTTTTTTCTTCGATTCCGTGATGGATCGCATTCTCAACAAGGGGCTGCAGGATCAGATTCAGAGACTCGCACTGCAGGATTTCCGTCTGTGCTTCGATTTCGTAATCAAAATCCCCGTCATGCAGCATGCTTTGAATTTCCAGATAGGCACGGGTATTACTCAGCTCAGTCTCTACCTGTAGCACATTCCGCCCGCGGTTTAAGGCAGTGCGGTAAAAGGTAGACAGGGCCAGTGTCATCCTGCTGATATCCTCTTCTCCTGCCGCCAGTGCCTTCCAGTTGATCAAAGACAGCGTATTATACAGAAAATGCGGATTGATCTGTGCCTGCAGTGCCTTCAGCTCCGCCTCCTTCTGGGTGATCTTGCTGAGATAAACTTCATTGATCAGCGTCCGTATTCGCTTCATCATGCTGCCAAAGCCACGGTAAAGCATCCCAATTTCATCCCGATCATCGCTCTCCATCTGCATATCCATGCTGCCCTCCTGCACCTCCTGCATGAAGTGCGTCAGCCGTTCAATCCTGCTGCTCACCATGCCGGAGGTGATAAAATAAGCAAGCACTGCTGCGAAGATACAGATCAGGATCGTCACTCCCGCCATCACTCCGATCGGCCGCATCGCTTCTCCTGCAAGTCCAACCGGTTGATACAGCCACACCGTCCATCCTGTTGTATTTGACTGCTCACAGAGAATGATATAATCTGTACTGCCCCTATCCCGCTGCTCCAGAAATTCGGAATACGTCAGATCATAGTTCTGATTCTTTCCGGAAAATCTGCTTTCCTCAAAGACCAGCTTACCATCCTGATCTGTAATATAAAGCCCGCATTCTGAGATCAGCGTTTCTGCATACGGCGTAAAAAGCTTCTGATAATCCACATCCATATACAGGATGTTCACGCCCTCTCTGGCACCGGAAAAGGCAAGCTTCCGGGCGGAAAACAGTGTCTCTTCCTGATAATTTGCAAACCAGTTAAGACCCGGGTGCTCCAATGTCTTCTGATACCAATCCGTCTCCTCAATCTCTGACACCGGCGCAACCGTCGTGTCATGCTTGACCATTCCATTATCCGTATAGATCGTGATCTGCTGCATCCCGCCATGAAAATAGCTCGCTGTCCGCAGGATCGGATCCACCTTCTGTGTCAGCTGCTCATACTGCTCGTAGGGTGTCCCATATTCCATGGAAAATACCTCTGCCAGCGTCCGGTCAAAGGCAATATAATCCGACAGGCTGTTATAGCCGTCCAGAGTTCGGTCCATCGACGACACCGACTGCTGCAGATAGGACTGCAGGTTCATTTTTCCCTTATCGTCAATAATACTTCGCATCTGCAGAAAGCTCAGCCAAAACAAAAGCATCACCGGCAAAAAGCAAAACAGGGAATAAAAGATCGCCAGCTTATACCGCAGCTTGATTCCGTTAAACCAATGCAACAGCTTCTTCATCTTGTTCTGCATTCTCTCCTTGATCGCGATATTTCTGCGGCGTCATCCCATAATACTCCCGAAAGCTCTGACAAAAATAGGAAACATTCGGATATCCTACCTTTTCGCTGATGCTCACGATTTTGTCCTTCGTGCCCTCCAGCATCTCGCGTGCTTTTTCCATTCGGCAGATCTTGATAAATTTGCTTAAATTCTGGCCGGTTTCCTTTTTAAAAATCGTACTCAGATAACTGGGAGCCAAAAAAACGCGCTCTGCCAACATTTCGATGCTTATCTCTTCCCCGTAATGCGTATTGATATAGCGCTTGACCTCTTCTACCTCCCGATGGATATTGCCACTGTCCGTCTGGGTCTCCTGCTCCAGAAGCTGAATGTTTTTTTCTATGATCCGCCGGATCTCATCGATATCCGCTGTCCGGTAAAGCACTTCCATTTCTTCATTTAAGTCCCTGTCGTTTTTACCCGGAATCGCTTCATATAAAACCTTCAACAGGCTGGAAAAGACGAATTTCACATAAATCTGGGAAAATCCGACGTTCTGTCGGTAATTGTGGAACAGTCTGTCCACATGCTCGGAAAGGCTTAACATATCCTTCGTTCGAACATCCTGCTGGATCTGCTTGATCAGTGTGTTGTCATCCAGCTGCACGTCGTCCGCGCATTCCACATCGTATTCCGCCATGAAAATATGGCTGTCCAGACCGTAAAAACGGTTTTCCATCAAAAGCTCCGTCTCCCTGCAGCGCTCCGCCAGCTGACTTCTGTTCTTGAGACCGGAGGAAACCGCAACATAACACTTTGCGTCCTTGCCGCTCAGCTCCTCCAAAATTCCAAGCACCCGGCTCGCTGTCTCCTTCCATTCGTCGCTTTCCGATTTAAATAAAAGGATTCCCTGCTGAGGGCTCACATTCAGATAGTCTGCATTTAAGCCGGCAAGCTTAAGTCCCCCCAGAAGCTGACTGCTCTTATTTTCAAAGAAATCCCCACTAACCTCCAGAAGCATCAGACGTCTGTAGCTGTTCAGAAAATCCATCGGATAAATTCCGGCCGCGCGTTTTTCAAGCTCTCCCGCGTCCGTTCCGTTAAAAATCGCATTCAGAATATATTCCTTAAACAGGCTGCCTTCTGTCTGCCTGCGGCTCTTTTCCTGTTTGCTCTCTTCCAATACACGTATAATCTTTTTTATCGCGTTCTGAAATTCTGTCGGATTTACCGGCTTCAAAATATATTCCTCTACTCCAAAGCGCATCGCCCTGCGCGCATATTCAAATTCTCCGTAGCCGGAAAAAACCATGGCTTTCATATCCGGATAAAGCCGCGCTGCCTGCTCCACCAGCTCCAGTCCATCCACAAACGGCATACGGATATCCGTCACCAGAATATCGGCGCGGTTACAGGAAAGCCATTCCAGCGCTTCTTTTCCGTTTACGGCCTCTGTAATTTCAAATTTCTGATCCATTTTACCAAGCAGAAGCCGAAGTCCCGTCCGCTCGATTTTTTCATCATCTACTATTAAAATACGATACACGATCCCACTCTCCCCTGCGCAGTTTATGCGCATTTCTGATACATATATTCTTATTGTAACACTATTTTGACAATTTTTACAACTACAAAAAGAAATCCTGTACGATTCGCCCAATTCGACGCACCTGTACAGGAATCTTTTTGCCTCATATTGCTTTGTATTCTGTGTTTAGCGTACCGCTTTCCGGTAGCCCGCTGCCTGTGCCTGCTCCTCGCTGCCGAAAATCACGAGGTTCGGGAAATCTGTCACCACCTCATCCGCCGCCTGTCCGGGACAAGGGTAAATTTTCGAGCGCCTGTTCCCATAAATTTTCTGCGCCGAAGGATCTGCCGTCTCTTCCTGCGCAATCCTGCTGCTCGTACCGTCCGCGTAGCAGATGGAAATTCCGGGCTGTACATTGTATACAAACACGTTGAAGCATACGCTTTCCCCGTTATCCTCTACCGACCAGCCCTCCATTTTGACGCCGCGCGCAACCAGCTCATCCTGATAAAACACCGGCGTTACCCGGTACAGGACATGTCCCTTTGTTTCTTTTACATAATCCGCCACCATATTTTCAAACGGCAGCATCCCGGTGACATTCAAATAACGTGTCCCGGTAATCAGATTTTTCTCGTTTGCATTTTCCGCCGTCAGCTGGTAACCGATCAGATGACAACGATTATACAGAAATTTTCCATCGATTCCGTCATATTCCGACTTCTGCCAGCCGGTCGGCTTCACCTGGCTGATGCTCTCCCGCTCTTTGGTCGGCATCAAATCCTGCCCGACGTTTGCATAAGCGGTCGTACATCTGCCAAGGCTGTCCAGCTCGCCGTAGGTTTCAAACGATTTCGTCGAGCAGTCCTTTTTCGTAAAAAGCGGAACGTTGTTGTTTAATTCGATCCAGGCCTTTCCCTGATAGACGGGGATTTCAGTGCCCCAGAAGCCGTCCTCTGGCGTTTCTGCAGCGGATGTGCCGCCGCTGCTTTTGCTTGCGCTGTTCTTGTTCGTCTGCATGCCAGATGCCCTTGGGGCAGCGCTGTGCTGCCGCCGCATTTCTTATCTGACGCTACATCACCGTCATCTCCTGCCTCGTCCCGGGCTCCATCGATTCCTTCCTCCAGCCATGCCTTCGCCTGATCCAGCAGCACGTCCCCAGCCTCTTTCAAAACGCTGTAGCCGGTCATCAGCACGGATATCGCCAGCAACACTGTTATGAGCCATTTTCGAAAACCGCTGGAATGCCGTTTGCTCCATTTTTCTTTTTTCATAATCTCTCTTCCTGCTCTTGCCTGAAATTTTCTGTCCTGTCCGCAGGTTCATCTGTTTCCTGTTAAAATTTCGCCCTGTCTCTTTTCCGATAACGTTCCAGATCGATCTCCTCATGCGAATAGCCTGCAAAGGTTTCGATCAGCTCCTTCTCCCAGTCATCCGCCGGAAATTTCAAAAAAACGTCCGCCGGGTAAACGCGTTTCCACCGAAAAACGATCCATTCATCGATCATTTCGTTTTCCAAATTAACTGCTTCTTCGATCAGGCAAAAGGCCGCTTCGCCCGGCTGCTGCCAAGGCTCCTTCTGTGCAGCTTCCTCCCGTTCCAGCTCCTCCTGTTCCGCATCTTTCCTTGCAGGCTCTGCCAGCTTTCCCACAAGATCCTCTGCCACGCAAACTGGCGCATCCTCCGGGAAAATACGCCTGCTGTAGGCGCTCATCCAAAGAGGCTTTCCTTCCGTAATC
>ERZ780117.703-NODE-703-length-12755-cov-2.977795_pt1 | contig 12755 bp, 11 predicted proteins | sample MGYA00510985_ERZ780117 | MGnify/ENA primary metagenome ERZ780117 (study PRJEB29588, sample SAMEA2159553) | human gut metagenome | biome: human gut; feature: human-associated habitat; material: faeces | place: Denmark | collected 2008/2010 ...
TCGAGGGCAGTCCGGTTAATAAATCAGTGAAATATCAAAATAGGGGTACAATGGGGGTACAAATACCATTCTCATTCCCCAAGGGTCTTGATTTCAAGCCATTTCAGGCAAAAGTACGAGTTCTGCCGTGGCAAATAAATAATACTTTTATCTTACCCATTTTATCTCCTCATATCTTCTCAAAGCCTTGTAAATACTGGCTTTCCAGCCTTTATACACTTTTTTCTAAAACGGCTTTTTTTCTCATAAATTCATGCATTTTCTCATGTTTTTTCGGGCATTTTGGTTATAAATGGGTTATTTTTCTTATCCGGAAAGCCTTACGAAATAAGGCTTTCATGAGTTATTTGTGCATATTTTGGGGTTACAAACCGGTTTTTATCCAGTTCTTTCTTCGCTTCTTTCAACCTGGTTCTCTCTTCTGACTGTCATTGACCAGTATCGTACCAAGTTCAAATCCGAATGGATTCTTAAGGATCAGATCATCATCTACAGCCATCTGAAATGCCGGTCTTAACACGCCTCTGATCGAGTGTATGGAACTGTATCCTCGTCCATCTCTCTGAAGCTTAATCAGAAATATCTTCGCATCAGACAGCTTAACGTCATCCATTTAGTTGTATTTCTAATCATCAATTATTTCCCAGTGTCCATTGGAACCACGACCAACAAATCGGACAATACCTATATCTTTGATGTGACGTTTTACAGTCTTGGAACTTATTCCTAACGTCATCGCCATTTTTTCTGTACTGATTTTACTATCCTTTTTTATCATATTCAATATTTGAATTTCCAACGGATTACTCTCTTTTTTCTGAGGGACATCCTGAGGGACATCCTGAGGGACATCCTGAGGGACATCCTGAGGGACATTGTAATTCAAATTTGGCATCACAACTGTAAACTGGTACCGATCTGATCTAAAAGACGGCTTTTTACTTTCGTCATAGTTGATCTGAAATTCATAGCCGCCGATGATTTTTCCAAATCCACTACCTTTACGTTCCATATATCCCAGCCGATTAAATATATCTGCCAAAACCGGGTTTCTTCTCGTTGACGGAACTGTAAGCGGATCTCTGTCCTGAATAATGGAACCGTCCGGCATGCCTCCCGGCGAATAAATTTCCATACGATCATCGTAAATATCAATATGCACTTCACTGCCATTCACAAGATAATCTCTATGAGCCAATGCATTAACCAATGCTTCATGATAACTACGTTCTACATATTCCGGCATTTCTTCTCTGGAATTAGCAGTCTTTCTCCACATTAATTTCGCATTTCTCTTAATAAAAGCTTCTCCATTATCAATTAATGACAATACACTTCCAGAATATTCCGCATCGTCAAATGCATCTATTGTACCACCGCTTTTATTTAATCCATTCCACCGGGTACAAAATAATCTTGACCATCGAATAGGGCTTTCATCTGCAACCAAAGCTCCGGCATTTGTCAAATATCCTTGCTCATTCGCCAACCCAAATGATATAAGATCTTTCTCATCAAAACTATTTCCTGTCCATTTTTTATATCTTTCCCGGAGTTTGGAAAAAGCAAAATCTTCCACCTTATACATAGAAATCTGTGAATCATAAGATGTATTTCTACCGCGCAATACCAGTCTTTTCAATTCCGTTGATGTTGCTTTCACACTCTCGTTTCCAACACGAACATATGCTTCCAGCACACCATCACCCGAATAATAGTACGGTGTCTCTTCACCTTTGAAAATATCCAGTGTAATTAATACTTTTCCATCTTCGACCTGTTCAAATCGAAGACGAAATTCTGGAATTGGATCCATCCTTGTCTTAATGATTTCACTTATTTTCTCAGCATCACTATTCGGATTCTCAAGTCCTACAATTTCATCATTATCGGCTATTCCAAAGATTAATGCTCCACCAAATGTATTTGCAAAAGCACTTACGCTCTTACACCAACTCTTTGGTTTCTTCGCTTCCAAAGATAGCTTTTTGTCATATTCAGTTGCTTCACCGATTAATTGTTTTATATCCAAGCTTTTCACCAACTTTCTACTAAATTAGACATATTCCCAACTCTTTTCATTATATAAGTCCAACTACATCTTTTGAAAATACTCCTCCGCAATCTTATCCAACTGAGCTGCAAGTAATTTAAACTCTTTATTCAAATCCAATGTTTTTACACTAATCTTATTTCCACTCATTACATAACTGCAATCTGGCGTGATTGCTTCCTCTGTTTTTGCATATAACAACATTCCAGATTCTCGGCAGATATATTCCAGTGCTCTTGGAAAGACTGGATTGCCTTCCACTTATACTTTTCATCTTTCCAATGATTTGGAAAATATTCTTTATAAGCAGCAATAACCGCTACTAATTTTTCTTGATCAAACATTTGCATCCTCCATCTAATATATTCCGTCTATAAAGATATAAAAATTATAATCTATCAACATTTTCTTTTCAATTCGATTTATTCACAGAAAAAAGCCATAAGATTTCTCTTTCCAAAATCTTACAGCTTTTCTATCATATTGCGTCCCCAATATCATCTATATTTACATGTAATATCTGCACAAAATACCGTGGGTTATTTTCGGGGTATTTTCTGACCGCCTATGCCCTCCGGTCCGTGATTTTACTGGCTTTTTGGCGAAGCTTTCAAAGAGTGCCGTGGCAAATAAAGAAAACTTTTATCATTGTTGCATAACCTCGCATTTTTTAGTTTTTCTTGGTATTTCGGGCTTTGTAAGCCTTTGTAAATTTTTGCTTTCTGGCATAACCTGAGTATTCCGGGCGATTCTGGTTCTTCCGCAATTATCCGTATCGTTTTGCCTTCACATATATTACTTTTGCCGCTAAAAGTACTTTGCTGCATCTTCCATACATAGTACGTTTTACCATTTTTAATTTACTATTTGTTCCTTCAACAAAACCATTTGAAAGTTCACAGACAACAGAATTCTCCACAGCTTCTAGATCCTTTTCTAATCCATTTGCAAATCGGGATATTTCTTTTAAATAGAAAGCCGGACTCCATCGAAAATGAAGTCCGGCCAGGCATTATCTATATACGATTTCACAGACCTCTAATCCAGATTCTTCTGCAGAATGCTAATCAATTCCTCAATAACGATTGGCTTGGATAAGAATCCGTCCATACCGCATTCCAGAGCTTTCTTTTTATCCTCATCAAAAGCATTGGCAGTCATGGCAAGAATTGTAATCCCCGCCAGTGCCGGATTATCCAGAGCACGGATCTGCTTCGTGGCCTCATATCCATCCATTACAGGCATCTGCACATCCATCAGCACCAGATCATAATTACCTGGCTTTGAATTCTTAACTTTTTCCACTGCCTCTGCTCCATTTTCGGCAGTGTCAACCAGAAAGCCATATTCATTGAGGATCTCCGCTGCAATTTCACTGTTCAGTTCATTGTCTTCCACAAGCAGTATGCATTTGCCCCTGAAATCCGAACCTGCTGTCGGAAGGATTTCAGCCTCTGCCTCTGCCTGTTTCTGGCCGATCGCAGTCATCAAGGTATCTCTGATATCTGACATGAACATTGGTTTTGCACAGAATGCAGTCACTCCGGCTGCTCTGGCTTCCACTTCGATATCGGACCAGTCATAAGCCGTCAGAATTATGATCGGCGTATCATCTCCAAGGCTGCGGATCTGGCGGGTAACTTCAATGCCATTCATATCCGGCAAACGCCAGTCGATGATATAAGCATGAAATGCATCTCCCATTTCCATAGACTGTCGTGCACGGAGAACAGCTTCCTTTCCGGAAAGTGTCCATTCCGAACGCATTCCAACCTTCACAAGCATTTTTGTCACGCTGTCACAGGTATTAAAATCGTCATCTACAACTAATGCTTTAAGTCCTTCCAGTTCTGCGATCTTCTCTATCCGTTGGTGCTTAGACTGAATCCGAAATGGCAGACGAACAATAAATTCGGTGCCTTTTCCCTGTTCTGTCAAAACCTCAATGGTACCGCCCATCATATTCACAATATTCTTGGTAATGGCCATGCCAAGTCCTGTACCCTGGATCCTGCTGACTGTGGAAGTACGTTCCCTCTCAAAGGGCGAAAAGATCTTCTGTACAAATTCCTGGCTCATGCCAATTCCGTTATCCTTTACCCGGATCTCGTACAATTCACTGCCTTTTACTGTCCCCGGGTACTGTCTGATCCGGACAGAAACGGTTCCTCCTGCCGGTGTAAACTTCACTGCATTGGACAAAAGATTCAGCAGCACCTGGTTCAGCCGAGTCTTATCACAATAGACATCCTCATTCGTAATATCCATGGCATCCATATAAAGTTCCAGCTGCTTCGCATGTATTTGTCCACTGATGATCGTCTTCAGGTCATGAAGTACATCCGACAAACTGACCTCTGTTTCTTCCAGATGGATCTTTCCGCTCTCAATCCGGCTCATATCCAATATATCATTGATCAGTGAAAGCAGATGCTTACTGGAAGAAAGAATTTTGCCCAGATAATCCTGAACCCTTTTTTTGTCATCAATATTACTTGCAGCCAATGTTGTAAATCCAATAATCGCATTCATTGGTGTCCGGATATCGTGAGACATATTGGAAAGGAACGTACTCTTTGCCTTGTTTGCTGTCTCCGCAGCACGTACTGCCTCAGAAAGCGCCTGGTTCATTTTCCGGTCAGAGGTACGGTCTGACATAACCAGGATATATTTCTTTTTCCCGTTTACCTCACTGCCCATTGCAATATTATGGAACCAGCGTTTTTCCCCTGTCTTCAGATGAACATATTCAAAATCCCATTCTCTCTGTTCCTGAACCTGAATTTCCTCCAGATAATTTTTCTCCGGATCTTCCTGTTTCTCTGAATGCAGTTTTCCCAGAATACAAATATCCTTATGAATCTGTTCTACCGTAATCCCCAACAGCTTTTCCACATTTGGACTGACGTAATCTGCCTGATATGTTTTTGCATCCAGCATCAGAAAGACATCATCCACGTTCATGGAAAGCTTTTGAAACAGCTCATCCCGATACAGAATCTCCGTATCCTTTCTTCTGAGATTTATCCTGTTTTTTTGAATAATAAGACTGATAAAAAGTGCAGCTATGCAGAACACGATCGCACTAACAAAGAATATCGTACTACGCTGCAGGCGATTCATGCTGGCATTGACGATATCCGCCTGGACAAGTCCCAGAAACATCCAGTCCTGAATATCTGCTTTTTCATAGACCAGATAGTAGTTCCTTCCATCCAGATTTAGCAGCATCGCATCGGTACGTCCTGCTTTAAACTTCCCCAAAAGCGCATTGATCTCTTTTTCAGACATATCAGAATGCCTACTCAGAAAACCGAAGAAATTATACACGTTCCCCCATGCCTCAGAAGAATGATCCACCACAACACGACCATCCGGATGAATCATAAAGCTCTGGGCATTTCCATCGAAAGCAGAAATATCCAGTACGTCTACAATATCAGAGTTTTCGTAAGCAATAGCAATCGCATCATATTCAAATCCCTGATAAATTCCATGAGCCTTAGGCGTGGCAAAAATAAGCAGCTGAGATTTTCCGGGAACTGCTGCATTCGCTATCACATCATTTCCCTGCCGGATTTCCTCTTCCATATTTTCCTGTAATCCAAGGTACCCTGTTTCCCCTGTCGCCATCTTGTAGTCCCCGTCAGCTGACAGAAAAAAGAACTCTAAAAATCCTGCATCCTCCTGTGCTTTCTTTATATAGTCACAAATTTCATCTTCGCTCAAAATATTCTGCAGATTCTCTCCCCATATATGAAGATATGTCAGGTTCTTATCTGTCAGTTCTCTCATCATGTTATCAGACTGATGAAAAACCTCCGTCAAATGAGAAACACTTTCCTCATAAACAGTTTTCGACACAAATCTAAAATATCGGAAAACCCCCAAAACAATTCCCACCAAAACAGCGACACAGACAACTGCCATGAATTGTTTTCTCCTGACAGGCTTCTTTCTATCCGTATTATGATTTTCAATATCCATTCTTTCCGCTCATTTCTGCGCACGCTTTTTGCGCATGTCGAGTTTGTGTCAGTGCGCGCACACACAAATCTCACGATTGAAAAACTTTATCTTTCAATCTTCTCACCTCAGCGTCATGTAATCTTCAGGCTCTGCAAGAATGGCATTACCATCTGAAACATACTCTGTCCAGGTGTCTTTCACAGTGGTATCTCCTCCATCAAACACAATATTCTCATCTGCCGGATAAGCCTCCATGTGTTTTGATGTCGCGAGACAGGTTACCGTGAAAGTATCCTCGTCCTGAATTTGTTTTCCGTCCTTTGTAACCTTGCTCAAGGTGTAACCATCCTCTGTTTCCTTGATTTCCACAGAAATTCCACTGACCACTGGCAGAGAGCCACGATTAAACGGAATAAAGCCTCCCTCATAGCCTTCTACAAAGCTTTTAACTGTCTCTTTCAGTTCAGCACCGCTCATCTTACTGCTGTAAGCCAAAAGATCATTTGGCATGATCATGTCACCTGCCATTTTTTCTGTATAACCGGCTTTCAGCACGTTTCCCGTAAAGCTGTTTCCGGTTGCAATCAGCACATCTGACCCATAGATGCTGCGCAGAGTATTTGCCATAACAGAATATGCTGCATTTCCTTCCCTGCTATGAAAGCGGTTGGAATAAGACTTCTGTGAATCCAAAACTACTTTCTCAGAAATGGATTTCTCCTCAAGAAGCTGAGCATTAAACGACTGATAGGCCTGCCCTGCATCGTATTCTCCTGAGATCATCCTGGAAACCACATCCTTGGAAACAGAGAAAAAGTCATTTGACGCAATGCGGATATACATGTGGTTTTCTTCGATCACAGGTTTCACATCTTTCATATATCCTGTAAGCTGAAGAGCTACATCCTGACTGTAGCTTAACAGATCCTGTCCCTCACTGATAATCTGGTTCTGCGCATCCTCTGAAAGCATTGTGCTTAGTACCTTCATTGCTTTCTTTCGACGTGACTCATCCTGTGTCAGATCGCGGTTTAAAGCCACCTGGAAATATGGTGTAGTCATAATCCACTTTTCACCATTCTCCTGAAAGAATGGAAGAAAGGTTGTGTTGATGCCCTGATCCTGAAACATTTTTACACCAGCAGAGCTGCCAAAGTACATGGCAAGATTGTTACTTTGATACATCTCAACGATATCATCATAATTCATATCCAGATCATCCCGACTCAGCCCTGTATCCTGGATGAACTGCTCCATACGTTCAAAAGCCTCAGGCCAGACGGTACTGTCCAGGCCTTCTCTCTTTGTATTATCCGGGTCACTGTATGCGGTACGCCACTTGCGTCCGTCTACAGAAGACAGCTCTGATGCTGACAGACCCTGCAGTGTCTCCATACAGGTATAATCATAATAATAGTCTGCCGTAAATCCACGAATCCCCACTTTATCAAATGCCTGGCAGGCAGAAACAAAGCTTTCATAATCTGTTGGCAGAGGAATCTCATACTTTTCAAAAAGATCTTTGTTCACTACAAACCCATGAGCATCTGCACACACGGGAAGCCAGTTTACGCTTCCATCCTCATTCATAAAATTGCTGAGGTATGTATCATAGACAGCACCTGCTGCATTGGTTGTAGAAAGATCCATCAGACTGTCTTTCAGAGGACTTGCATCATGCAGGGAAAATCGACAGCAGGTTATAATATCCGGCAATCCATCGTTTTCCTTAAGGAATCTGTAAAAATCCAGATCATTATTGCCTACAACAAATTCAACCTGGATATCCGGGAGCTGTTTCTGGATGTATGGTGCATATTTTTCATACAGGTTTGTGCTCCATAAATACACAGTGATTGTTTCTGCATCTTCTTTTTCTGCACGCTTCCTGCCACAGCCCGGCAAAAGTGATATAACTGTCACCATCACCAGAAGCACCGGTAAAACTCTGCTCCATTTTTTCTTTTTCATTATGAGCTCTCCTCTGAGTTTCCTTTGTATTTTTCTATTTTACAGTGTCAATTATGTTTCACCAATTTATGGATTACTTTTATCAGTAATTCCACATCAATAGGCTTCGCAACATGCTCATCCATCCCTGCTTCTTTTGCTCTTATTCTGTCCTCCGTAAACGCATTTGCTGTCATTGCAATGATTGGTATTTTTTTTGCATCCTCTCTGTCCAAAGACCGGATCCTCTTTGTAGCTTCATAACCATTTATGATCGGCATCATAATGTCCATAAGAATGACATCAAATTCACCTGCTTCACTTTTTCTGAATAGCTCAACAATTTCCTGACCATTCCATGCTTTGGTCACTTCAGCACCTTCATTCTGAAGCAAAAATTCAGCGATTTCCATATTCAGCTCATTGTCTTCTGCCAGAAGAACATGCATCCCTTTTATAGATTTTTCGGATACATCCTTCGATTCTTCACGCTTATCCGCATCCAGATCTATTTTAAATGGAACCCGGATCACAAATGTCGACCCTACGCCTTTTTTACTTTCAAAAGTAATGGTTCCGCCCATTTCCTCGACCAGCTTCTTTGAAATAGCCATTCCCAGTCCGGTTCCGGCAAACTTTGCGCGACTTCCCGTATATTCCTGTGCAAATGGTTCAAAAATATGCTTCTGGAACTCCTCAGCCATTCCGATTCCGGTATCCCGGCAGACAAATTCCATTGTCGTCATTTCCGGCTGTTCGGATGGGATTTCCACGCAGCTGACATAGATCTGTCCGTTTTCTTTGTTATATTTCACCGCATTCGACAGAATATTCATCATCACCCGTTTCACATATCCCGGACTTCCAATAAAATCACGGTGTGTGATTTCTTTTTTCTCCCACGCAACCCGGATATTCTGTTCTGCCGCCATCTGCTCGATCACAACAAATACTTCCCTGGAAATACTGCTCAGATTAAATGGAATCTCTTCCAGAACAATTTCACCTGACTCCAGCTTACTCATATCCAGGACATCATTTACCAGTTCCAGCAACAGATTCGATGCCTCTTTCACCTTTGTCCTATATTCCGTCTGCTTCTCCATATCATCTGCATAATGGTCTGCCATATTGACCAGGCCTCGAATTCCATTGATCGGAGTCCGGATATCATGGCTCATCCGCTGGAGAAACTCTGTTTTTGCCTCATTGGCAGCCTCTGCCTTTTTTGCAGCTATCAGAAGTTCTGCCTTATATTTTTCGTCTTTTTCCTGTTCCTGTTTCCGGTGTGCCAGATTGGTTCTGTATGTCCAGAACCAAAATATACTGAACATCAGGAAATAAAAGAAAATAACGCTTATCACACCGAATGGAAGGTTATGGAATACTTCCGTATCCGGCAGATACGCATAGATATAATAATCCCTCTGCTTCAGCATGATTCCATAGCATCCGATTCCTTCATTCTTCAAATGGTAAATGTGCTGACTATCTGTATGCCTCTTCATTGCCTGAACAACTTCGTTGTCAGCCGTATTCTGTCCCAACAAGCTCTCATCATTGCTGGCAACCACTATTCCGTTGTCTGCAACTATAATCGTTCCATCTTTCTGAGTACTATACCCCTTTAAAAGCCCCTGTATTGTCAGAGTATAATTTCTGGTAAATTCAAGAGAGGTGTAATAATAAATCGCAACGATACCTGGCTCATCTTTTCTGGCACAGGCTGCAATGTCAATACGAGATCCGTCTTCCCTGGTAAACCGTTCCGAATAGCTTCTTTCTTCATATCCGGCAAAATCCATGATAATGTCTTTTTGCAAATACGCCGTAATCTCATTGGTCAGAGATTCATCCGTGCTGTATTCACAGTCCGTCTTTCCCTCTGTATCCAGCACAAGGATGCCATCCACCCAGAGAGTTTTCAGGTTTTCTTTCAGGAACTCCCGCCTTAGCTGACCACCGTTTTCAATTTCCATGTCGATATTTGTACTCATCTGTCTGGCACTTTCAATGGCACGAAGAAGACTTTTGGATTCCGAAGATTCATTATAATGGGTGTAGGTGGAACACTGCACTTTTACATAGTTTATAATCTCCACCATTCTTTCTTCTGCTTCCGCCTTTTCTACATGGAAAAAATAAAACAGAGCGACTACAGCTACACAAATTCCAATCAGACCACCGAGCAGATGGATTCGTTTTTCTTTTTTCATTTTCTTAATATCCAAGATCATCCACCTCCAGATACTTCTGGGGATCATCCAGATATTTTTCAATGATTTTCATGGATGTGCCATCCTGACGCATTTCTTCCAGAGTCCGGTTCATCTGCTCACAGATTCCTCTGTCATCGTCTTTCGCAAAAGCGACACCTATTCCGGTGATCATCAGAGGCTCCTCCAGAATACGGAAGCTTGCATCATAATCCTTCCTATACTGAACAATAGATTCCTCGTGTGCTGCAACTGCATCTACATATCCTTTCCCAAGAAACGTATAGATCAGTTCCAGGTGTGCAAGACTGATCAGATTTCCCAGTTTGGGGATTCTTTCATCTGTCCGGTTCAGAAAGATGCCTTCCGGTTTGGTTGTGGACTGAACAGCCAGGTTCTTTCCCTCCAGGTCACTCAGTTTATAGATATCACTATTCTCATTTACAGCGACCACCTGACGGCTTGCTATATATGGTCCTGCCCAGCGGTAATCGTCAAGGCGCCCTTCCATGGAAAAACAGCCCATAATACAGTCAATCTCTCCGCTCTCTACCAGTTCCTTTTTCTTCTCCCAGTTGATCTGGACAACGTCCACCTGATATCCCATTCTTTTGAATGCTTCCGTAGCCAGTTCTACATCAATCCCCGTCGGTACACCATCCTCATTCAGATAATTATATGGTGGATAGTTGTCGCTCCCCAGCGTGATGACCGGCTTTTCTGTTTCTGTTTTACTCACATCTGTATTTTTACACCCTGCCAGGGTGACTGCTAAAATTCCCGCAAGCAACATGCCTGCAATCACTCGTTTTCCTTTCATTTCCCTTCCATTCCTGCTTCTATATTTTCATTTTTCATAACTATTCAGAACCCCATTCGTAAAATCGCCGCTCTCAGCTTCTCAATATCAATCGGTTTTGCAATATGTCCATCCATACCTGCATCAAAAGCCTTTTTCCTGTCTTCCTCAAATGCATTTGCGGTCATGGCAACGATTGGAATATTGGCTTTCTTATTATTCTTCAGAGTACGAATTTCCCTGGTTATCATATAACCAGCCATTTTAGCATCTGAATATCCATGAAGATCAGATCATATTTCTTTATTATAGCTTTTACATGTATACAAAAACCTGATTTTATTATACTATAGTGCTCTACTGCACACAAGAAAACATTACCGTTTTAACGCCTAAAAGCAAAAAGAACAGCCGATATCTACATCGAACTGTTCTCCTGCTTTCGAGGTCCAAGCAGCATTGACATCACGGTTTCCTGCTCACCACTGTCCGGATTTCTTTTATAAAAAATCAATCGTAAAAATTTACGATTGATTTTTTTCAGCCAACCATATCTTCTACTATATGTATATTCTCTTTCTGATCCAATACCATAACCTTGCCACTCTATCACCTCGCCTGCTGCAAAAATAAGAACCAGTAAGAGCTTATCTCTTATCTGATTCTTATTATAAAAACTAAGGTGTCCCATAAACACACCTTGCATATCGAATTTATGTTCTTATTTCTTGTATTGTTTTATCAATCTGTCAATTTCCGCATTCATCATTTCCACCACATTATCCGGTCCGACAAGTTTTACTCCCTCTCCGAGACCTATGATCCATGCCAAGAACTGCCTGCTGACTGCTACCTCCACATTAACTGCGAAGCGTTTATCATCCAATCTGATCATAGATACCTCTTTTCCAAAACGGTCTATCATTACCCCTGCAAATGAATTGTCACACTCAATTCTTACCCATTCTTCTTTGCCTCCATACATGCCAAACATTTTTCTGGCATATGCAGCCATATCAAAAGACTTAAATACCTGCCTTCCCTCTCTTCCTTTTCCATTGGACTTGATATGAAGCATTTTATCTACACGAAAATGTTTGATGATCTTTTCATTACTGTCATACGCAATTAGGTAATAGTTTTCATTATCCCAGGATAAGGACCAGGGGCTGACCTCATAAAGCGCTCCATCATGGCGCAGTTCCATCTTCTTATCCACATTCCATTGAAAATACTGGAATGTTATCCTCGAATTTTCCGCTATTGCAGCATGTATCCTGTCAACATTGTAATAAATACTTTCATTCATCGTCTTTACACGACCGGCTACAAATACCTGTCTTTGCAGCTGTGATGCTTCGTATTTACTGGCAAACCCCTCTATCTTTTTTATAAGCTCATTTGACTTCTTGGCCGTGATAAATTTCGCTGACTGCACAGAATCCACCAATAATTTTAATTCTGCAAGCTCAAACTGCCTGTTCCCTATATGGTATGAATACGTTCGATCTTCCTGGGTTCCTATAACGTCCAGACCATACACTCTTAAGTTTTCAATATCATTATATAAGCTTTTGCGTTCCGCACTGATATCATAAGCTGCCAGCGCATCAATAATTTCCGGCATGGTAATACTGTGCGTTTCATCCGTCCGTTCCAGTAAAATTTTCATAAGGTATATCAGCTTCAATTTCTGATTTGATGATTTAGGCATATTGTATCCCCCAACAATAGAATGCACGCTCCGCGAACATTCTATTGTCATGAA
>ERZ780117.709-NODE-709-length-12695-cov-2.758544_pt1 | contig 12695 bp, 15 predicted proteins | sample MGYA00510985_ERZ780117 | MGnify/ENA primary metagenome ERZ780117 (study PRJEB29588, sample SAMEA2159553) | human gut metagenome | biome: human gut; feature: human-associated habitat; material: faeces | place: Denmark | collected 2008/2010 ...
TTATTAAATTTTCCCATTACTTCTTTTCTCCGTACTTTTTAGGTTCTGCCTCAGAGATCTTCTGAGGATAAATATCACGAATTGCTTTTTGTTGGTCTTCGTCCAAAGCAGCATAGTCCTTTCCCCATTTCTCCTGAGCCAATTCATCTCTCAACTCATTGTAAGCAGCTACCAGCTCATTCTGAACAGCTAAGTATGCTTTATAGGAAGAACCACGGTCACAACGCAAAGAAATTACATGCTTTTCCGTAATCTGCATAGTCCCGAAGAAAGGAATGTCTTTCGCATGCTTTTCCGGTTTAGACTCATCATTATACGGGTTGGCAATGAATTCTTTTGCCTTATCTCTCAACTGATCTACATTAACATATTCTCCACTACACATCAACTGGTCGTTCATGTTCAGGAAGACTGTCATGACGTTACGCTCCTTAACCTTATCTGAATCGTCTTTCTTTTGGTCTTGCTCGGGTGGTGGTGGCAAACGTCTTGCCAAACCACGGTCCGTATCCATAGAAGTCGTAATCAAGAAGAAGATCAACAATAGGAAAGCAATATCCGCTGTAGAACTTGAGTTTATATCAGGAACTTTTCTTTTTCCTTTTGCCATTGTAATTACTCCATTAGATTGAGTTCCCTCAATCGATTATGATAATTTCTTTTTAATACTACTGAAAAGCATTGCAAGAACAGTTGCTCCTAGTAAGAAATAAATAGTATACAAGAACATATCAGTTACCTTCAACCAAAACGGAACATTATCAGTTCCACTATAACCTGGTATATTCATCTGTTCTCCACTACCCATAGACCAAGCAACGATCATTACAACAACCAGCAAAATAACACCTAACAGTGATTTCAAAGCTTTTACAGGATTATCTTTTAATGCGCTACCAAATTGTAGGATAAACGCAGCTACCATTGCAACAACAGTCAAAGCAAACAAACCATACATTAAGTACAGCAGACTTTCTGTCTGTGCAGGCTGCCACATCTCGGGATCAACGCCCGTCAGTACTGCATCGCCCTGAGCATCTCCACCAAAGTAGAATAAGCCCAATACCACTAAAATAGCGGCGAATAAAACATACAGTACATAATATGATACTCTATATGATAATTTAGCCATTTCTCTTATTTTTTGTATTTCAAGTTATATTTGATAACCATGTCCAACAGAGTGATAGAAGAATCTTCCATTTCGCTGGTCAAAGCCTCGATCTTAGACAGGATATAGTTGTAGAATACCTGCAGGATCAAAGCAACGATCAAACCGAAGATAGTTGTAATCAAGGCAACTTTCATACCACCTGCTACAACCGTCGGAGAGATATCACCTACCTGCTGGATCTTATCAAATGCCTGCACCATACCGATTACAGTACCCAAGAATCCCAAAGACGGAGCCATTGCGATGAACAGTGTAATCCAAGAGCAACCTTTTTCCAGGTAACCAGCTTGTACACCACCGTAAGATACTACAGACTTCTCAACTACGTCAAGACCTTGATCGATTCTCAATAAGCCTTGGTAATAAATAGAAGCGATAGGACCTCTTGTACTACGTGCGATGTCTTTAGCAGCTTCTACGTCGCCTTTTTCCAAAGCAGCTTCAATAGCAGCCAAGAATTTCTTTGTGTTGATTTCAGCCAAGCTCAAATAAATGATACGTTCAATACAGAAAGCCAAACCTAAAACCAATGCGATAGCTACCAAACTCATGAAAGATGCAGTACCTTCAATAAACTTAGTTTTGAGTTCTTTGTGGATACCACCTTCTGCAGCTTCCATTGCGGCAGGAGCAGCAGCGTCAGCAGCAGGTGCTACAGCTGCTTGTTCAGTTTGTTCAGCTGCAGGAGCATCTTGAGCCTGAGCAAGTTGAGTTGAGCCAAATGTTAAGACTCCCATCACAGCAACAATTGCAAATAACTTTTTCATTGTGTGTCTAATTTTTAAGATTAATTAATTAAATTACTTGTTATTATGTTTATTTATTATTCGCTTTTTATCGTCTGTTGCGGAGAGAGGGGGATTCGAACCCCCGATACCCTTTAGGGGTATACACGCTTTCCAGGCGTGCCTCTTCAACCACTCGAGCATCTCTCCAATAGAGGCCTCTTTCAAAAACGGCTGCAAATTACAAAAAAAATGCGAACCACAAGCGTTTTCAGCTACAAATGTATTCTTTTTTTCGTTCTTGCCCTTCATTCTCCCCGTTTTATCTTTAATAAAATCTCAAAATTAATAAACTTTAAAATCTTTCCGATGTTATTTGAGCATTCCAAACACTTTTAAAGCGTTTTCCGAAGTAACGTCTCCAACAGCCTCAGGAGACATCCCGTAAATTTCAGAAACCTTCATCAAAGTATCCTTCACATAGGCGCTTTCATTCCTCTTACCACGATTCGGGACTGGAGTCAGATAAGGAGAATCTGTTTCAAGAACAATTTTTTCTAATGGTATTCCTGCCAAAATTTCCGGAAGGTGGGATTTCTTAAAAGTAACCACACCGTTAATTCCAATGAAGAAATCGGAAAACTCCAATACACGGGCAGCTTCTTCTGCCGTTCCTGTAAAGCTATGGAATATTCCTCTTAAAGGAGTCTTTTTGTAAGGTTCCAGCACCTTATATATATAATCAAAGGCATCCCGGCAATGGATTACTATAGGAAGATCATATTCCAAAGCCCAGTTGACTTGTTTATCCAGTACTATTTGCTGCTCTTTCAGGTAAGTTTTGTCCCAATAAAGATCCATGCCAATCTCCCCTATAGCAACATATTCCTTAGAAAACTTCAATTCGCGAGCAACTATTTCCAATTCTTTTTCATAATTAGCATTGACAGAAGTAGGATGCAAACCAATCATAGGAAAACAGTATCCTTTATAAACGCTACAGGCTGACAGCATTGCTTCAATAGTCGTACTGTCAATATTGGGCATAAATATATGAGTTACTCCGGCAGCACGTGCACGCTCAATAACCTGTGGGAAATCCTCTGAAAACTCCTCCAAAAAAAGATGGGAATGTGTATCTATCAATCTCATTCGTTTACTTTTTCTATTCGTTTCTCACCAGTACGATAATAATAAATCAGCCCGTAATCACGACATAATTCCAATCGTTTTTCATTGGGAGAAACATCTTCAAACTTTTTTTCCACTTGATTCCATATATCCAAGATCAATTCATCGGCAGTAGTTCGCATAGTAGAAAGAGAATCTAAACTACGGGCAGTTAAAGCCTGCAAATTTTTCTGTCGGTCATAACTATCTGTAAAAATATCATAATGAACTCTAACCTTCGCAATAGTAGGATTATAAATAGGAATCCCCCCTTGAGAAGTTCGTTTGGTTTCTCCATCTATAATTTTTCGCCCCCACTCCACCAAGGCTGCCTCCGTCGATAAATCCGGTACATTTGAACTATCAGTCGGCAAACCATAATAAGATTTATGGGCTGCACGCACTTCCGAACGAATAACAGCCAAGTTCAATACCTGAATGAAATGAGAAATATACAGACGAGCCATCTTTACATTGGCCTGATGCTTACGCCCTGCTTGCGACTGACGTTCAAAGCATTGGATATAATACGATTGGGCGGCTTCAAATCTCATCAAGAAATTCCGGGCTTCAGTCAACGTCTTTAAAGAAACTGCCAAATCATAGAGGTTATGGGTATCAGCTTTTGCAACCACTGCTTTCAGTGCCCGTATTCTCGCCTGGTCTGTATTTGGTAATCTTCTATAAGGCATAGTTACAAAAAAGCACAGTTAAACTTCTCTGTGTATCAAATTTTCTATTATCTTTTTCAGTTCTTCTTTTTTTTCTTCTGCAATACTGACAGCTGCAAGGCTTTCCATTGCCCGGTTGCTATACTCCAATATCTTATTTTCGCAAACTGCTTTCACACCAATCCGGTCATACAGTTCCGTCACAGCTGCAATTTTCTCTGCCGGCTGGAAAGTCTCTGCGTTTATCCAGCTATTCAACTGGTTATGCTGATCCGCATTCGCATGCTCCAATGCTTTAATCAGCATATATGTTTTTTTATTACAGAGAATATCCCCACCTATATTTTTTCCAAACACTTTAGCATTGCCATATACATCCAGCAAATCATCTTTCAATTGGAAGGCAACACCTATATGCATACCAAAATCATATAAACGATCAGCGTCTTCTACCGAAGCGCCCCCCAAACGAGCTCCAATCTTCAGACTCGCCGCCAACAACACGGCAGTTTTCAGACGAATCATCTCCAGATATTCTTCTGCAGTTACGTCATTCCTCTGCTCAAACTCCATATCCATTTGCTGACCTTCACAAATTTCAAGTGCCGTCAAACTGAAAAGATCCATAACCTCTTTCAGAAAAGTCGAAGGACATTCTGCCATAAACTGATAGGCAAGCACCAACATCGCATCTCCCGAAAGGATAGCAGTATTATCATTCCAAACTTTGTGGACAGTTTCTTTTCCTCTACGGCGATCCGCACGATCCATCAAATCATCATGCAAAAGAGTATAATTATGATAAACTTCGATACCTGTGGCCGGAGCATAGATACGGGTCACGTCTTCCTTGTACAAATTATAAGCCAGTAACATTAACACCGGGCGAATTCTTTTTCCACCCATAGATAATACATATTCTACCGGAGCATACAATCCTTTCGGAGTACGCGTAAATTGTAAGCCAGCAATATGAGAATTAAAATTTTCGAGAAGCTCGGAAGCTGTAAACATAATGATAGTAAATTTAGGAGAATAGTAGGAATAAAAAGAGGCTGCCCAAAAGCAGCCTCCTTTTTATATAGATAACGTATTACTGCAATCTAAACATTACAGGCACCGTATATTTAACGCGTACCGGTTTACCGCGCTGCATACCAGGTTTCCATTTCGGCATGGTACCAATCACACGAAGTGCTTCTTTATCCAGATACGGGTCAACACCTCTTATGACTTTGGCATCTACAATACTACCGTCCTTGTTAACAACGAACTGTACTGTTACACGACCTTGCGTACCATTTTCCTGGGCGATAGTCGGATATTTGATGTTCTTGCTCAAGAATTGCATCAAACCAGCCATACCACCATTCGGGAATTCAGGCATTTGTTCTACAACCTCAAAAATGGTTTGTTCTTCCGGTTCTTCTTCTACAACAGTTACAGGCACATATTTTACTTCTACTGCCTTACCTGTTTCTTCTGAAGAGGCGATAACTGTTTCTTCCACATCAGCATCATCCGCTACGATTTCCAACGTTTCGTTAATCGGAGCTACTTCAGGAGGAGGAGGAGCTACTTTTTCTTCCTGTTCAGTGATAGGAACCATTTCTTCTTCAAAATAGAGATCAGTAAGCGCCTGGCTTGTATCAATCTTGATATCGCGCTTCGTCCATTCAAATGCTATAAACATAAAGGCAAGCACAATAACATAACCAATAAGCATCCAAGTCGATTTCTTGTTCTCCAAATCTGCTTTAGGTGTTTTCTTAATTTCCATAATTATAATATTATTTTAACGTGTTTCTCATTTTGGGCAAATATAGTACTTTTTCCGCAAAACGTTCAGCCGTACTATCTTTTTTAAGACAATATGCACCCATTTTTGTTTTTTTTATCCTTCAGAAAGCACACCTGTGCTTTTGTGCCACAAATGTAACGAGATATTTTAAAAATACCGTATCTTTGGCAATAATTTTAAATGAAATGTTGAAAAAGTCATTTATAACGGCGCTACTACTCCTGATTTTCTCCGTTTTACGTGCACAAGACGGAACCAGCGCCTTTCAATTTCTAAAACTCCCTTTTTCTGCCCATGCATCAGCATTGGGTGGAGAAAACATTTCTATTATAGAAGATGATTTGACTATGGCTGTCCAGAATCCGGCTCTTCTTTCCTGCGTAGCGGATAAGACTCTCAACTTGAATTACATGCTTTACATGGATGGTGTCAACGTTGGTGGAGCCGCATTTGCACGTACTGCCGGTGAGCGTTCCACCTGGGCAATAACCGCACAATATGTAGACTATGGGGAGCTTAAAGAAACGACTGAAGAAAATATTGAAACCGGAACTTTCTCCGCCAAAGATATCTCTATATCGGGTATTTATACCTATGATTTAAGTGATTATTGGAGTGGAGGTGTACGCACCAATTTCATTTACTCCCACTATGATAAATATTCTTCATTTGCTATCGGTGTCGATCTGGGATTAAACTACTATAATCAGGAGTCCGATTTTTCCGCCTCGCTCGTTGCACGCAACCTGGGAGGACAGCTTAAAGCTTTTGAGGAACGGCATGAGAAATTACCAGTTGATGTACAACTGGGATTCAGCAAACGATTGTCACATGCTCCGTTCCGGCTTTCCCTTACCCTACATGACCTCACACACTGGAGTGCCTCAACCACAGCGGCAAACAATTTCGGAAAGAAATTGTTAAATCATATTGCCCTTGGTATTGACTTCCTACCAACCAACAACTTTTATCTGGCAGCCGGATATAATTTCCGCCGCGGAGAAGATATGAAAATAAACGGTTCCAGTCATTGGGCAGGTTTCACCTGTGGTACAGGTATTCAATTAAAACGGTTGAAACTGGGAATGGCATACGCCAAATATCATGTGAGTTCATCCTCACTTATTTTTAATTGCAATCTTTATACCCGTTTTCCTATACCTTATAATATATAATAGCATAACTCAAATATGAAAAAGATAACTATTGCAATCGACGGCTTTTCCTCTTGCGGAAAAAGTACTATGGCAAAAGACCTTGCCCGTGAAATAGGCTACATTTACATCGATAGTGGTGCCATGTACCGTGCAGTCACTTTATACAGTATAGAAAACGGCATCTTTCAGGGAAATGACATCGATACGGAAAGACTTCGAAAAGAAATAGATAATATCCATATTTCCTTTCAATTAAACCCTGAGACCGGGCGTCCGGATACTTATCTGAACGGAGTAAATGTAGAAAATAAAATCCGCAGCATGGAAGTTTCTTCCCATGTTAGTCCCATTGCAACTTTAGGGTTTGTACGCGAAGCAATGGTAGCACAGCAACAAGCAATGGGCAATTCCAAAGGTATTGTCATGGATGGACGTGATATCGGAACTACGGTTTTTCCAGATGCTGAACTAAAAATATTCGTAACTGCCACGCCCGAAATCCGTGCACAACGTCGCTATGATGAATTAAAGGCCAAAGGACAAGAAGCCAGTTTTGATGAAATACTTGAGAATGTAAAACAACGGGATTATATCGATCAGAATAGAGAAGTAAGCCCGCTTCGCAAAGCAGATGACGCATTGCTGTTGGACAATACTGACATGACTATTCCTCAACAAAAGGAATGGTTGCAAGAGCAATTCAATAAGATCGTTAAAAGATAAAGGAAAAAGGGTGTAGCCCTTCCGAAGGTCTGTTTACAATCTCTATATCAACATATTATATTATGGTAAAAGTAGAAATAGATGAAGGTTCCGGCTTCTGCTTCGGTGTAGTCACTGCAATAAATAAAGCTGAAGAAGAGCTAGCCAATGGAGGCACTTTATATTGCCTGGGAGACATCGTGCACAATAGCCGTGAAGTGGAGCGCCTGAAAGAGATGGGCCTCATCACTATCAATCATGATGACTTTAATCATTTGCACGATGCCAAAGTTTTGCTGCGTGCCCATGGAGAACCGCCCGAAACCTATGAAATTGCCCGTCGCAATAATATTGAAATCATTGATGCCACTTGCCCGGTAGTACTCCGCTTACAAAAGAAAATCAAGCAAGAATATACTCAAAAAGATACCGAGGACAAACAAATCGTTATCTATGGAAAAACCGGTCATGCCGAAGTCCTTGGTTTAGTAGGACAAACTACCGGAGAAGCAATTGTCATAGAAAAGTTGGAAGAAGCTAAAAAACTGGATTTCACCAGAAGCATCCGTTTATATTCGCAGACAACAAAATCATTGGACGAATTCCAGAAAATCGTAGAATATATCAAAGAACATATCTCGCCTGATGTCACATTCGAATATTATGATACCATCTGCCGACAAGTAGCCAATCGCATTCCAAACATACGGAAATTTGCCGCTTCGCACGACCTGGTATTCTTTGTGAGTGGCAAGAAAAGTTCCAACGGAAAAATGTTGTTCAGCGAATGCAAAAAAGTCAACCCAAATTCCCACTTGATAGACAGCGCTGAAGAGATAGACAGTTCTCTGCTTACCGGAGCTTCCTCTATCGGAGTATGTGGAGCAACCTCCACTCCCAAATGGCTGATGGAAGAAATTTCTAAGGCCATTCAATCACGACTTACAGGACAATAAGTCATCGTTTTGAAACAACAAATTAACGTTAAATATGAATCACACCCTCAGCTTTTTGCTATCTTTGCCGAGCGAAAATAGGCTGCGTTTCGGCAAAATCAAAAAAAACATTTTGCTTTTGCTCTTAACTTGCACTATTTTTGCGGCAATTATTTAAACCAAACTAAAAGATTGTTATGGGAACAGTTAAGTGCATAGGTATTTTGACATCCGGTGGCGATGCACCGGGAATGAACGCTGCTATTCGTGCGGTAACACGTGCTGCTATTTACAACGGATTACAAGTAAAAGGTATATATAGAGGTTACAGAGGTCTGGTAACCGGTGAAATCAAAGAATTCAAAAGCCAGAACGTAAGTAATATTATACAATTAGGTGGTACTATCCTGAAAACAGCTCGTTGTCAGGAGTTCACTACTCCCGAAGGACGCCAGATTGCATATGATAATATGAAAAAGGAAGGTATTGACGCCTTGGTTATCATTGGTGGTGACGGTTCATTGACGGGTGCACGTATTTTCGCACAAGAGTTTGATGTACCTTGTATCGGATTACCCGGTACTATCGACAATGACCTGTACGGAACAGATACGACTATCGGTTATGATACAGCTTTGAATACCATTCTGGACGCTGTGGATAAAATTCGCGATACGGCAACTTCTCACGAACGCTTGTTCTTTGTGGAAGTAATGGGACGTGATGCCGGCTTCCTAGCTTTGAACGGTGCTATTGCCTCAGGTGCAGAGGCCGCTATCATTCCAGAGTTCAGTACGGAAGTCGATCAACTGGAAGAATTCATCAAAAACGGTTTCCGCAAATCCAAGAACAGTAGTATTGTAATTGTTGCGGAAAGCGAACTGACAGGTGGAGCCATGCACTTTGCAGAGCGTGTAAAGAATGAATATCCTCAATACGATGTACGTGTTACTATCCTTGGACACTTGCAGCGCGGTGGAAGTCCTACTGCTCACGATCGTATCCTTGCCAGCCGGCTCGGTGCGGCAGCTATTGATGCCATCATGGATGGACAACGCAATGTAATGGTCGGTATCGAACATGACGAAGTAGTATACGTTCCTTTCACAAAAGCTATCAAGAATGATAAGCCAATCAAGAAAGACTTGGTAAATGTATTGAGAGAACTCTCTATTTAATTAGAATATAGTGAAATATGCAAAAGCGCGGATGAGATTCATCCGCGCTTTTGCATTATAGCCATTTTGCTACAATTTCTTCTGTCTTATCCCATAGTTCCTTCATCTGTACATGATGAAAGAATTTCTCTGAGAGCTGTTTAGGATGGCAACTTACATTCAATGTTCCGGTACGTTTTCCCGCATCTTCATCCAGTAACAAACTGATGGCCGTCGCTGCTCCCTGACGAGGCGTACGTATGAAAGGCCGGAAAAAGATATCCGTCAACGGATCAAACCACATATGCATCGTAATGATTTTTGTGGAAACAATACCCGGATCAGCTGCATTGACAATAATTCCTTTTTCTTTCACCTTCTTCGATAGAGCTATTGTAAACAGAGTCAATGCCAATTTTGTATTACTATAAATCGGAATACGCCAGAAAGCGCCTTTCTTTCCACGCAAAAAGAAGTCAGGAAAATCCAGTTTACCAATGGCATAAGTACAGGACACCATATTTACAATCCGGCTTCCCTCTCCCATCAATGGCAGCAATTTACGGGTCAACAAATAAGGAGCTACATAATTGACACTTACTGTACGTTCCAATCCATCTTCGGTGATACAACGTCTCGTTTCCATGGTGCCGGCATTGTTCATTAACAAGGTGATAACTTCTCCACGCTGAAGAAGTTCATTGGCAAAAGAAGCCGTAGAAGATAAAGAAGCAAGATTGACCGGTACTATTTCCAATGCTATATTTCCTGTTTCCCGCATTATTAACTGACGTTTCTCTTCTGCGATTTCAGGATCACGACACGCCATAATGACTTTATATCCGGCGGCAGCAACAGCGCGTGTAATCTCCATTCCCATACCGCCATCCGCTCCGGTTATAACTGCAAGTTTCTGTTTCATTATCCTTTTGCTTCTATTTTTGTAATTTCCCGCTTCAAGCCGGCCGGAAGTTCTTCATTCAAATGCTGATGGCATGCCATTTCAATGGAATACATTCGTGCAATACAGTAATTACTATGTTTACAATTACAGATTGCTTTCTCCTCTTCACGCATACGGTTGACAAAGCCCGGTTCATTAAGCAAAGCACGTGCCATCTGTACTGCTTCAAAACCATCATTCAGTACCTCATCTATTTTTTCACGCGAAACTAAACCACCTACATATACCAACGGCATCTTTATTTCTGCCCGAAATTTCAGCGCATCTTCCAGAAAGTAAGCCTCTTTGAAAGGAACGGTAGGTATCATCCACTTCCCTACCATTCGTACTCCATACTTCAGCCACCAACAATTCATATAATGAGTCATAGAATGAATAGGCATCTGACCACGCATCACATACATAGGAGCCTTACTTACAAAACCTCCACTTAGTACCAATGCATGAGCTCCTGATTGCTCCAGGCGTTTTGCCACCTGCATAGTCTCATCCATTTCCATTCCACCACGAAAACCATCGCGCATATTCACTTTTACCAATACAGCCATGTCGGTTCCGGCAGCTTTCATTACCTCCTCCATTACCATATCCATAAAACGCATTCGATTCTCCAAGGATCCACCGAAGCAGTCCTTACGCCGATTGGTATAAGGAGAAAGAAACTGAGAAATCAAATATCCGTGTCCGGCGTGTATTTCAACGGCATCAAAACCAGCTTCACGAGCCAGATTTACAGCATGACCATACGCGCGTGCCATCTCAGGCAGCTCCTCTTTCTTCAAGCCACGAACAAAAGTAGGTGAGTAAAGATTGAAACCGCTGGAAGCTCCGACAGGAGTAACACCACAGATGCTTTTGTGCGACATATTGCCACAATGTCCCAACTGTATAGCCGCAGCAGCACCTTCGGCATGTACAGCATCGGTCAGCTTTTTTAATCCGGGGATAATTTCAGGCCGCATCCATAATTGGCGGTCGAACGACAAACCACTTTGGGTGACAGCTGCATAGGCCACAGTAGTCATTCCAACACCACCAGCCGCAACTGAACGATGATAGTCAAGCAACATTTGCGAAGGGGCATTACCCGGACACATACTTTCAAATGCCGCTGAGCGGATGGTACGATTCCGTAAAGTCAGCGGGCCAAAAGTTACAGGAGTAAATAACTTGCTCATGAGTATTATTAATGATTTGTGATTTATAAGTGAGAGAAATTAATATAGAAACGGAAAAACACGTTTCCGGTTTCCTACCGCATCTCCAAATTCTTCTTTATAGCGATGCCAGATAGCATTGGCACGAGGAACTAGGTTAGCCACTGTCCACCATAGGAAGACCAGCCCGGAAAGCGACCATGTCAATATAGCCCATCCTGCCCATTCTATAATTTCACCAAAGTAATTGGCAGAAGTGACATAACGATACATCCCCTGCAACGGCAGATAATGCTGCGTATCTCCCGGTTTACGAAGATGGCGAATTACATAATCCGAATACCAGTTGATTCCCATTCCGGTGAAGAACAGCAATACTCCAAAAATAAACTGTGGAGTCTTCAGCCAGTCCAGCGTATAAAGAGTTTCAGGAGCCAGATAAAAAAGCCATTCTCCTTGCATAAAGCCATTCAGAAGGTTGAACAACATTCCCATCATCATAATAGCAAGCGGCATACGGCTCTTTCCCTTCAACAAGAAAGGAAATACAAAGGCGCGCTGGAAATAATGCAATTGGAATAAGAGAAAGAAAATTAAAGGAACAATTGAATTATATCGTGCTGAATTCCACCAAAGTAATAACATCACAATAAACACAGGTGCCTCCATCAGCATCCACGCCAACTTATTATTGATAGAAATGCCCCAAGATGCAGTTCGAAACATTCCATATCCCGCTTTGACAAAATAAAGTGCGATAAAAACAAACAGTGCGATGATGCTCATTGCACCAAGAAATAACTGAAAAGTCCCTTGTTCCATACTTGTTTCGATTTAAGTACGGGCAAAGATATATAAAAAGGAGGAAAAAGAAAACTTCCTCCCCTTAATTAGTTTACAAAGACGTTAGCGAATTATAAAAAAAACAATGAACTTTAAATCAAAGTGATAAGTTCGCAATTTACGTCAGAAATAAGTACAAAGTTACTTACAAAAGGGAACAGGATGAGACATAGTCGTATATTTAGGGTATCTCAGTCCCATACTTAGGGTATCTCAGTATGATACTTAGGGTACCTCAG
>ERZ780117.720-NODE-720-length-12616-cov-2.815461_pt1 | contig 12616 bp, 12 predicted proteins | sample MGYA00510985_ERZ780117 | MGnify/ENA primary metagenome ERZ780117 (study PRJEB29588, sample SAMEA2159553) | human gut metagenome | biome: human gut; feature: human-associated habitat; material: faeces | place: Denmark | collected 2008/2010 ...
ACTTTTTGAACTTTTTTAGAAGTCCATGTCACAGCCGTTTGCCGCAACAGATAGAAATTTTACCAGCGTTTCCCCGTTCTGTCAACATCTTTTTAAAACTTTTTTGCCGGGCATAAACGTAAGGTTACTGTCTACCGATTCTCCTGCAGGCATGGAAGCTGCATCCGAAAACTACGAATAAACTGGAACAACACAAAAAAACGCCCGCAAAAAGTGGGATTGCTACCAGCTTCCTGCAGACGTTTTCTACTATGACAGCGATTCCAGATATCCTTCTGGCAAGCTGCTTTAGTGGTTCATATTTCTCTTAATGACCTTCAGACGCGTAAACTCCTCACGTTCTTTTTCTTCGAGGGCGTTGCTGATATCCTTTACGAGAATCGTATAAGATGGAATCGTTATATTTTTCAGGGCGTTTGCACGCTTCTGCGTCTTGCGGATATTCATTGCAAGACGGTAGGCGGAGTTTTCCACCATGGACAGGCGGACGGTCAGCTCCTTTACCTTTAAAAAGCTTTCCCGGGCAGCATCCACCGACTCACTGGAATTATAAAAGCCGTAATAGGGGATTTTTTTCTCCTCCTCGCAGCTTACCAGCGGGATCTCTGTGCCCATGATGCTTCTTGTTTTGATACGCACAGAATCCTCTGCAGGAATCGCCTTTGCAATTTCCTGCACAGAATGAATGCCCACCTCTATATTTGCCTGCTGAAGCGCCTGGTATGCCTCCGTAAACGTAGCGTCAATCTCTGATTGGATCGTTTTCGCCTCTTCGATCAGATTCATCAGCTCCCGGATCAGGATATTCCGTTTTTTATCCATCAGCTCATAGCCCTGCTTTGCAAGCGTCAGGGAGTTTTTCGCCAGCATCAGGTTACCTTTTGTGGGAAATGCGTTTGTATTCATAGATAACGCTCCTTATTCCAGTACACGACCCTGTTTGTCATAATACTCGTCCAGGATCTTTGTATCCACACGATCCAGTTCTTCTCTGGGCAGCATGCGCAAAAGGCTCCAGCCGATCTCCAGGGTATCGATAATGGTTCTGTTTTCATCCTCCCGCTGACCGACGAAGTATTTCTCGAACTTTTTACCGAATGCCAGGTATTTTTTATCCAGCGCAGACAACTCATCTTCACCGATAACGCTAGCCAGTGCTCTCGCATCGCCCACCTTTGCGTAAGAAGAAAACAGCTGGTTTGCGACAGCCTGATGATCCGCTCTGGTATAGCCCTCACCGATACCATCCTTCATCAGACGGGACAGACTGGGCAGTACATTGACCGGAGGGTATACCCCTTGTCCATGCAGCGCACGATCCAGAACGATCTGCCCTTCTGTAATATAACCGGTCAGGTCGGGGATCGGGTGTGTGATATCATCGTTGGGCATGGTCAGAATCGGGATCTGCGTTACGGAACCGTCGATTCCTTCTACAATACCCGCACGTTCATAAATCGTCGCCAGCTCGGAATACAGATAACCCGGATACCCTTTTCTGGACGGGATTTCACCCTTACTCGAGGAAACCTCACGCATCGCCTCTGCAAAGGAGGTCATATCCGTCAGGATAACAAGGATGTGCATATGCTTCTCAAATGCCAGATATTCTGCTACCGTCAGCGCTACCTTGGGTGTGATCAGACGTTCTACAACCGGGTCATTTGCCAGGTTCAGGAACATGACAACGTGATCGGATACCCCGCTTTCCGCAAAGGTATGGCGGAAATATTCTGCAACATCATATTTTACACCCATCGCAGCAAATACAACTGCGAATTTCTCATCGGAGTTATCTCCCAGAGATGCCTGACGCACGATCTGTGCAGCCAGCTGGTCATGAGGCAGACCGTTTCCGGAGAAAATCGGCAGCTTCTGTCCGCGGATCAGGGTCGTCAGACCGTCGATCGCAGAAATACCGGTACGGATATAGTTACGGGGATATTCTCTGGATACCGGATTTAACGGTTTTCCGTTTATATCTGCATATTTTTCTGCTGCAACTTCACCAAGATTGTCGATCGGGGCACCGATACCGTTAAAGGTTCTGCCAAGGAGCTGATCCGTCAGCCCGATTTCCATCGGATGTCCAGTCAGTCTGGTATGGGTATTTTTTAAGGAAAGGTTATCTGTGCCTTCAAACACCTGTACAACCGCCTTGTCCTCGTTGATCTCTACGATACGGCCAAGCTTTTTTTCCTTACCGTCTGCAACGATCTCCACGATCTCATCATAAGCCGCGCCCTTGACACCCTCCAGCACGACGAAGGGGCCGTTGACACTGTTTAATCCCAAATATTCAATTGCCATCGTTTTTCCCTCCATTATGCATTGCGTGCAATCACGTCGTCGTAGAACTTGTCGATTGCTTTTTTGTAATCATCAAATTTGTCCAGTCGGTCATTTTCCACATCGTATTTAATGGAAATTACCCGGTCAAAAATTTTATCCTCTTTCAGCACGGACATGGGCATTCCCATAGATACCAGTGCTTTGGATTTCTCGTAAAGATACAGGATCGTCTCCATCATCTTCTGCTGCTTTGCAAGAGGCACAGACGTATCCTGCGGATGGAATGCGTTCTGCTGTAAAAAGCCCAGACGGATAACTCTGGCGATTTCCAGAGTCAGCTTCTGATCATCCGGCAGAACATCGCTGCCGATCAGCTTTACGATCTCCATCAGGCTGCTTTCCTGGTTCAGGATCGCTACCATCTGATTTCTGTCATCAATAAAATCAGAGCCTACATTATCTGCATACCAGCTCGCCAGATCGGGCAGGTATTCGCTGTAGCTGGTCAGCCAGTTGATCGCAGGGAAATGACGGGAATATGCCAGGTTTTTATCCAGTCCCCAGAAGCAGCGCACGAAACGCTTCGTATTCTGGGTAACGGGCTCGGAAAAATCGCCGCCCTGCGGAGATACCGCACCGATGATCGTAACACTTCCTTCAGTTCCATTTAAGTTTTCTACCATACCGGCTCTTTCATAGAACGCAGACAAACGGCTCGCCAGATATGCCGGGAAGCCTTCCTCTGCCGGCATTTCTTCCAGACGTCCGGACAGCTCACGCAGTGCCTCTGCCCAACGGGAGGTGGAATCTGCCATGATCGCTACATGGTAGCCCATATCACGATAATACTCTGCCAGTGTCAGACCGGTGTAAATGCTCGCCTCACGGGCAGCCACCGGCATGTTGGAGGTATTGGCGATCAGAACAGTACGGTCCATCATGGGATTTCCGGACTTGGGGTCGATCAGCTTGGAGAAATCCTCCAGAACCTCCGTCATCTCGTTTCCGCGCTCGCCGCAGCCGATGTAAACGATCAGATCTGCATCAGACCATTTTGCGATTGCGTGCTGAGTCATGGTCTTACCGGTACCGAAACCGCCGGGGATCGCCGCTGTGCAGCCCTTTGCGATAGGGAACAGGGTATCCAGGATACGCTGTCCGGTTACAAGCGGGCGGGATGCCGGATGTCGTTTCTGATTCGGTCTGGGAATACGGATCGGCCATTTCTGGGTCATGGTCAGCTCTTTTACGCTGGCATCCTTTAACAGCAGAGTTACGATCGTATCGTTGATCGTATACTCACCGTCCGGAACAACTGTTTCCACAATACCCTCCACGTCGGGAGGCACCATTACCTTATGCACAATGGCGGGAGTTTCCGGTACCTCTGCAATAATCGTACCGCCGGACACTCTGTCTCCGGGCTTTACACACAGCTTCGTCTGCCATTTCCTGTGAGTATCCAGAGAATCCATAGAGAAGCCTCTGTCGATATATTTACCGGATTTTTTCTCAATTTCGGCAAGTGGGCGCTCAATACCATCAAAGATATTGGACACAATGCCGGGTGCCAGGGTAACAGAAAGTGTTGCGCCCGTCGGATACAGCAGCTCTCCGGGCTTTAAACCGGACGTCTCTTCAAATACCTGAATCGTCGCCAGCTCCGGAGAAAGACGGATCACCTCGCCGACCAGCTTTTCTTTGCCGACGTATACCATCTCGCTCATCTTTAAATCTGTCTTACCTTTGACAGTGACCAGCGGGCCGTTGATTCCATAAATGCTTAACGAGTTTTCCATCTAAGGCTCGCCTCCTTTCCATCAAAAGCTTCCTTCAGTTTCGTATCAAAAGACTGGTCGATCAGTATGCCGCGTTTGGAAATTACCGCACGCACGCCTCCGCCAAAGCTGTATTCGCTCACGGTAACGGCTACATTTGCGCCGGCAGAGATCGCGCTCTTATGGCAGATATCCTCCGGATCGATATAAACGGTCACGTCATCTCCATCTGCAAATTTCACAATTTCACGCGCCTGGTTTACCAGATAGGTTTCATATGCGCTGGTCGCCATATAGCGTTCCAGCTTTCCCTTTACTTCGGAAGAAAGCTTTTCATCCAGCTCACGCAGGAGCTTTCCGGTCTGTTCCCGGATCGTGATCTGTTCTGCTGCCAGATCTGCGTTCATCTGCTTCTTTAAGCTTTCTTCTTTTAACTTCAGTGCAAGCTCGGATTTGCGCAGGGCCGTCTCTTTGTAATCCTCATAGACCTTTTCCAGTCCCTGCTCATATTCTTGCATCTGTTTGGCATTTTCTGCATTGACCTTTTCTGTGGTCACATCCATAAAATGCTGCAGCTTTTCGTCTATTGTCATGGTCTCCTCCGAAATATCTCCTAAAAGATGCTGCGCCTATGCAGCTCTTTTTCAGATATTGATTCCGATCGCTTCATTCACATAAGATGTGATGAAATCCGGTGCACGGCCTGTGCCGTGTCTGTCCGGGATTTCCACAATCAGCGGTAACTTCCGCTCCAACCTGATATGATCGATGATATCCGGAAATTCCTTTCCGAATTTTTCCGTCAAAAGCAGGATGCCGATTTCCTTATCGGCAAGCACCTTGTCGATTTCTGCCTTCAGCTCCTGTTTCTCGTGGACCACCGCACCTTCTACTCCTGCCAGCCGCATTCCTGTCCAGGTATCAATGTTGTCGCTGATCAGATACATTTTCATTAAAGCTTACCAATGATCATGAAGGCGATGATCAGACCATACAGGCAGACACCTTCGGCCAGACCTACAAAGATCAGGGACTTACCGAGGATAGAGGAATCTTCACTGATTGCACCAAGTGCTGCGCTTGCTGCACTCGCTACGGCGATACCACCGCCGATACAGGACATGCCGATGGAAAGTGCGGCTGCAATATAACCAAGACCGGTTGCTGTGCTGCTTGCTGCAACTGCTGCAGTTTCAGCAGTCTCTGCTGCAAATGCGTTGCCGGAGAACATCATAACGCCGGTAAAAAGCATCAGTCCAAAGAACATTACGCCGTTTAATGCCAGGGTTGTTTTATATCTGTGCTTTGTCTGTTCCCCTTTTACAAATACACGGAACGGAACTGCGATACAAGCTACAAGTGCTGCGAATAATAAAACTTTTGTCATGACAAATGACCTCCTTAAATGTTTTCTTCCTTTGATAAATAGGGTTCAAATTTTCTGCCGTCCCCTTTGTAGAAGCGGCTGAAAAATTCATAATACTGTAAACGGAGTACCTGAATGCCTACGATCAGACCTTCCATACCCATTACGACCAGATTGCCGACGATCACAACGATCACGTTGGGCGCCTGTCCGTTTTCTGCGCCTGCCAGCATCATAACCACCTGCATCATCGCCGCATGGCTGACTGCAAATGCACCGATACGGACAAAGGACAGGGTGTTGGAAAAATAGCTTAAGCATACTTCAAATAATTCGAAGAAGCCCTGTACTACGAACATCACCGGTCCGTTTTCATCCTGATACTTTTTCTTTTCCACAAGGGCACTGAGCGGCTCCTTGCATACGATGACCAAAAGCGGTACTACAAACATTACAACCAAAACGCCTGCTGCCGGAATGGTATGTCCGGTCATGAACAGCATGATGACTGCAACAACTGCACCGTAAAATACAAAGCCAGCCAGTCCGTTCGTATCAAACAGTGCTTCTCCGGGCTTTTTCTCCCTGAGGGAATTGATCATATGGAAGATCATCGTCAGAAGAATCAGTCCCATACCGATGGTGATCGTCACAACAAATACGGTGTTGAGTGTTCCGATCACCGGCAGATTCGTCATTGCCTCCGTCGGACGCAGCCACAGCGCCGGGATCCAGTCCTCAAAGCCAAATACACTGCCATAGAGGAGTCCGAAAATTGTAGAGAAGAATCCGCAGCTCGAAAGAACTGCTGCCAGGTTGATCTTTTTAAAATGGTACAATAAATATCCGCCGATCAACAGCACCAGACCCTGTCCCGCATCACCGAACATTGCACCGAAGATAATCGAATAGGACAACGCCACGAACAGTGTCGGGTCAAATTCCTGATAGTTCGGCAGGCCATACATCTGGATAAACATTTCGAACGGCTTGATCAGCTTCGGGTTTTTCAGACGAGTCGGAGGGATTGAAACTCTTCTGTCCGGATTTTCTTCCAGTGTACAGAAAATATCCGGATCCTCTTCCAGCTCCTTTTTCAGCAGATCTGCCTCCTTGTTTTCCATCCATCCACAGAGGATGAAGAAGGTTTCGTTTTTCGCCTTGGTAAATGCCGCCAGCTTGCGGACATCAAACAGCTTGGATTCATACGCAAGGGTCTTGCTTGCAGCAGAGATCGATTCAGACATCCCATTTAATTCTTTTGCAAGCTCTGCTCTCTCTGCTGTGATCTGCTGCTCCAGGGCATCTGTTTTTTCCTTTAATTCCCGGCAGGCCTCATCAACGGTACCCTCGTAGGCATCCTCCAGATGAATCCGTTCAAAATGGAGAGAAGCATAAATCGCATCCACCTTTTTGGCTTCTGCCGCCGGAACGAAATAAACGCCCCAAACATAATCCTCCGTCTCCTTGCATTTTTCAAAAATCGTGCAGGCATCGTCGTATGCGTAGGTTTTTAAACGCTCATAGTAGCCGACTGGAAGTCTGCCGAAACGGAATCTTACTTCTTTAAAGTGAAGGATTCTGGAAATATCAAAATGCAGCTCCTGATAGGGGCTGACCGCATCCAGCAATCCCCGTTCCTTTTTCAGTTCCTTTTCCAGTGCATCTGTCTCCCTGTCTGCCTTTTGAATTCTGTTCTGCACTTCAGTGATCCGTTCCATGGCTGTATCCACATCCATGTCTCTCACTGCCGTTGCTTTGCTTCCATAAAGTGCAGCAATCTCTGCTGCTCTTCCTGCTGCTTCCCGGTAAGGGTTCAACTCTGCGTTGGGTGTGATGTTGTTTAAATGCTTCAATTCGCCCATCGCATTTTCCAGCTGTATCTCATACCGGCAAAGATACTGCCTGGTTACTGTGTCGAGCTGATCCTTTGGCCCGATCACACTGATAAATTTCATTTTTTCAATCAATTTTGCCGCACCTTCCTTTATGCCAGGTATTCTCTGATTTTTTCAGCCGGCAAACCGTATCTGACGCATTCCATCGCCGTGATGATTCTGTGCACTTCCTGTTCTTTCCTATATAAATAGACTTCCAGGCATGCAGCTGAATAGGGGTTCTGTCTCATCAGCGCACGGTGCACGTTTTCCTGGATCATACTGCCAACCCGTTCCAGATTCGGTTTTTCCATTTCCTGCAGATATTTTCCATACCTGGTTTCTTTTGCGAAGTTCAACATTTCTTCTGTGCTCTCCGCCTCCGCCATTCGTTTGACCTGCTCCAGGTTCAGCCGGTAATGCACCGGAATGATCAGGGCATAAACATCTGCCGCTTTCATCCCGTAATAGCGTTTGGCACGGTAAATCCACTGCAGATTCAGGGTATCGATTGCAACACCCACCGATTCCAGCACTGCTTCCCGGTCTTCTTTTTTCAATTCTTTTCTGACACGCTTCCAGAGATCCCTGAAATAAAACATATCCAATGCAAATTCATAGTCAAACAGGGTTGTGGACCCGCTGCCTGCCACCTTACGCAGCACATCCCCGTAAGGAGTATCCGAAAGGACGCTGACCAGCGTCTCCATCGAATCTGCAGACGCTGCCTTCTTTAACGGAAATGCCGAATGCTTCGCAAAGGCTTCCTCATAATCGGAAACATCCGCAAGTGTCGGGCTGTCTGACAGGATCGCCTGTACAATGTTTTTTAAACAGGTAATTTCGTAGCGTCTGAAATACGTATCCAGAAAATTTCTCTGCTCCATGTTGGAAAACCGGTACAGCTTGGAAAAATCAGCGTAGAAGGAACGTTTGATCCTTCCCTCCGCCTGTCCTCTATGCATGGTGTTCTCATTTTCATTTCCGAGCACCTTCCCATAGGACGGCTTCTTTTTCAGCCATGCGACAACCTCAGGAACATTGCCAAGGGTGCTGATCTGGTCAAAATCCTCTTTGCTCAAAAGCGCACCGCTCATGGCCCGTACCTTCGTTGTCAGACCGCTGTAACGAAATAAACTCATCTGCTCACATCCTTAATCATGGACTGCAGAATTTCATCCGAAATCCTGTCGTGCTCTGTATCATACTTGTGCTGCATTCCGGCAAGCTGTTTTTTCGTTTCCTCCCGGAGTTGTTCCAGCGCGGCTGCCTTCTCGTGCTCCATGTTTGCTTCCAGTTCTTCGGTCTTCTGTTCTGTCTTTAACTCCAGCATACTGTCAAACTGTTTTTTCTTTTCTTCCATCTGAGCAGCGAGTTCCTTTTTCTGTGCATCCACCGCATCCTGCATCTGCTGTGCGGCGTCTTCCACAGCCACAAGCCTGTTTAAGACTTCTTCAATGGACTGCCCCATGTTCACATGCCTCCTTTTCTACTGTTTTGAGCATGTACGTTATAAATGCTTTTCAATTTGCTCCGTGCGTATTATACTAGATTTACCCTTTTTTTAAAAATATAAATCTGATATGTGTGTAATACCAAAAACGTATTACAGAATTGCTTTTATGTCTGCTTTTGAATAAAATCTGTGATTTTTTTCACGATCCCAGGAGGATTTCCCATGTCTGCAAGCTTTGATTACTACAGGACCTTTTATTATGTTGCCAAATATAAAAACTTCACGCGTGCTGCTACCATGTTGCTTTCCAGTCAGCCGTCCGTGACCCGGAGCATCCAGAACTTAGAAAGCGAGCTGGGCTGCCGCCTTTTTATCCGTTCCCGTCACGGCGTCACCCTGACTCCGGAGGGCGAGATGCTTTACCGATATGTTGCTCCCGCCTGTGAACGCATCCTGCGAGGCGAAGAGGAGCTCGGGCTTTCCCTCGGCCTGCACGGTGGAGCAGTCAGCGTCGGAGCAACCGAAACCGCTCTCCACTGCCTGTTGTTGGATCGGCTGGCGCTGTTCCAGAAGGAGCATCCGGATGTCAAAATCCGCATCAGTAACGGAACCACTGCCCACATGCTTTCCGATTTAAAGGAAGGGCGAACCGACGTCGCTGTTGTTCCAACCCCTCTGCAGATTGAAAAGCCTTACAGCACAGTCCGGCTCCGTCCCGTTCGCAGCATTTTAGTCGGCGGCCCCCGTTTTTCTGCGCTCATGGATAAGCCCATCTCCCTGCAGGAGCTGATACAGTATCCTCTCGCCGGTCTGACGGAGGCAACCATGTCCCATCAGTTTTATGAGAACTTCTTTGCCGCCCACGGACTTCCCCTCAACTACGATATCGAGCTTGCCAGTGCCGACCTGCTGCTGCCTGTTGTCAGCCATAATCTGGGGCTTGCGTTTATGCCGGAGGATCTGGCAGCGCAGGCACTTTCTGAAAAACGCATTGTTTCGATTCCTCTTACAGAGGAAATTCCGAACCGCTACATCTGTCTCGTGCGGGATCCCAGCCGTCCTCTCGGTGCTGCCGCACGCTGCCTGATCGACATGCTGCTGGCAGATCGGATCGGATGAGAAAGCATAAGCTGCAGACCGGTTGGACGGGATAGTTTCTGACGTATCGTCCCCGACCAGGCAGCGTAACCCGAAGCCCGCGGATATCTGTCCACTATAAAAGGGGAACAGTCCGTTTCTGGCGCAGCTTGTGCCAAACGCTGTTCCCCTTTGAACGTTTTTATCAAATTAGAGCTGATTTTCCGAATGAAGGAATCAGGAATATAAGAGATGATCCTGCCGTTCCAGACAGTCAATCATGCGTGCGATAAACTCCGCGTTTGTCGGACGGTTTCCACCGCTTACCCCTTTCCCTGTCGTATCCAAACACCATGCGCTGCTGCCTGACATCTCCCTTTTCCCAGCTCGTATGAATGGCATGCCGGATTGCATGCTCTACTCTGCCGGCGCACGTCCTACATTCTTTTGCGATGGCCGGATATAGTCGTTTCGTTACGCCTTCCAGCTCTTCCCTGTCCTCAAGACCGATTCTCGCAGCTGCCTTCAAATAGACAACACCCTTCAGATTCGCCTTAAACCCGAGCTTTGTCAACAAATCGCCCGCCCTGTTTTCTACGGTTTTTGTTTTCCTTTCCTTTTCCATAAAAGGAAACGTCCTTGAAACAATGATCTGAAAATCCTGTTCCCTGCAAAGCATTTCCGTCAGTTGAAGAAGTTCCTGGCTGCCGCATTCCTGCGTTGATAATAAGATTCTGTTCATGCAATCTCCCTTCTGTCCATATTTTGGACATCCTCAAAATCACGAGCCTTCGGCTCAATCCCCATGCAGTTTTATGCATCATACAAAACTGCTTCTTTTATTATATAGAACTTTTTTTCCTCCGAAAAGAATTTGAAATACATCATTTTGTAATCTCCTGTCGACTTCCTGTGTATTTTGCGTCCCCTTTTTAACGTTTTTAGCACGGTCTTAACATCATACACCAGTTCACCTGTCCTTTCCTGCGGTCTGATTTCCTGCTTGAACAGTGCCTGCTTGTATGTTACAATAAAAGATAATTGACGCATTATAATATTTTACCGAAAGTACAAGATCAGAGAAAGGAATCCTGTTTCATGAAAAAAGCCTTTATCATCGGCGCGGGCCCTGCCGGCCTTACCACGGCATACGAACTGTTAAAGCAGTCCGATGAGTACGAAGTAACTGTATTTGAAGAGAGTTTTCATATGGGCGGTATTTCCAAGACCGTCAACTATAAAGGAAACCGTATGGATATGGGCGGTCACCGCTTTTTCTCCAAGGTTCCGGAAGTAAATGCATGGTGGGAACAGATGCTTCCCATGCAGGGGGCTCCCGCAGCGGACGATATCATGCTGCAGCGCGACGTTCCGCTGGAAAAGGGCGGTCCTGATCCCCAGAAAGAAGACCGCGTTATGCTAAACCGTAACCGCGTGTCCCGTATTTATTTTGATCAGAAATTCTACGATTACCCGATTCAGTTAAAGCCTGAGCTATTCATGAACATGGGCTTTCTCCAGACGATGCAGGTCGGCTTCAGCTATCTCGCGAGCCTGATCCACAAACGCCCGGAAAACTCCCTCGAGGATTTCTATATTAACCGTTTCGGCAAAAAGCTCTATTCCATGTTCTTTGAACACTACACCGAGAACCTCTGGGGACGTCATCCCAGGGATATCGATCCCAGCTGGGGTGCACAGCGCGTAAAGGGACTTTCCATTATTGCGATTTTAAAAGACATCCTCTGGAAAATCGTACCGACCAAAAAAGCCCATCAGGTAGAAACCTCCCTGATCGAATCCTTCCGCTATCCCAAGCTCGGTCCCGGCGAGCTGTGGGACGTAACCGCTTCCGAAATCGAAAAGCTAGGCGGTAAAATCTTAAAGGGCTGCAAGGTTGTCGGTCTGGAAAAAGATGCAAACGACCACATCGTCGCTCTGACCTACGAGCAGGATGGCAAGAAGATCCGCGAAGAAGCTGACGTCTTCATTTCCTCCATGCCGATCCGCGATCTCGTCGGCGGTATGAACGACGTTCCGGAAAAAGAAGCCAAAATTGCGGCAGGACTTCCTTACCGTGATTACCGCACACTGGGCGTTCTGGTGCGTAAGCTCAATCTGAAAAACAAGACCAAGATCAAAACCGTCGGCAACATCGTTCCGGACAACTGGGTTTATGTCCATGACCGCAGCGTACAGCTCGGCCGTTTCCAGATTTACAACAACTGGTCGCCTTACATGGTTGTCGATCTCGAGCATACCGTATGGATCGGTCTGGAATACTTCTGCAACGAAGGCGATAAGCTCTGGAATATGTCCGATCAGGAGTTTTCTGACTTTGCTGTGGACGAGATCATCAAAATGGGCATGATCGACAGCAAGGATGACGTGCTTGATACGCATTCCGAATCTGTTAAAAAAGCTTATCCCGCTTACTTCGACACCTACGAGGAAATCGATACTCTGATCCACTGGCTCAACGGCATCGACAACCTCTACTGTGTCGGCAGAAACGGTCAGCACCGTTACAACAACATCGACCATTCGATGTGCACCTCTTTCGAGGTAGTACACAACATCGTAAACGGTATCCGCGACCGCTCCAACATCTGGAACGTCAATACGGAAAAAGAATATCACGAAGCGAAAAACTGAGACAGAAACGAACAATAGAATGCGCGCTCTGCGAGCATTCTATTGTCATGAATTACACGGCGAAAGAGAACCAGGCGCAAAGCGGTTTTCTTTCGCCGTTTCTGCGTCCTGTTAC
>ERZ780117.739-NODE-739-length-12463-cov-2.458414_pt1 | contig 12463 bp, 6 predicted proteins | sample MGYA00510985_ERZ780117 | MGnify/ENA primary metagenome ERZ780117 (study PRJEB29588, sample SAMEA2159553) | human gut metagenome | biome: human gut; feature: human-associated habitat; material: faeces | place: Denmark | collected 2008/2010 ...
CTACCTGGAAACCGGTTGAGATAACGAAATTAGGTTTATCGAAAGGTTTGCCTTGAGCCTGGCGTTTTTTACGCCAACGCAGCCATGCTGCCACGCCGCCCAACATACATGCTTCACTTGAACCAATGGCCAGCGCACCTGTTTTCCAAGTATCCTTTTCCGGAGAGTTCCACAGGTTTGCTACGATGTTGATACATTTTCCGTTCATCACGGCGATACGGGGATATTCCGTTTCGTCAATGTAGTTAATGTTGATAGCCTCGTTCATCAGCTTGGTGGCGTAATCGTCCATATAAGTGGTAACGAAAGTGGCCAGGTTCAGACGGGGTTGAGTTTGAGCGAAAGTTTCGTCTTTTACCATCTGATAAGCAATTTCGGGAGTAGTAGGTCCATCAGGGATCTTCTCTACCGGAGAGGGTTGCAACATTCTGTTTGATCCAAACACTTCTGTTTTGGCATCACCTTTTCTGAAATTTACATCTTCCATTTTACTAATATTTTAGTTTAGGTTTAGGTGGCGAGGATTTTCCCCGTCGAATTTCCCACAACAACGGCGTTTGCAGAGGAAAGTTCCGACGTTTTACATCTTTTGGCGTTTATTAAAGGGAAGGTAAATGATAATTTAGGAGTGTAGTTATTGATATTCTGACTATCTCAATTCCCCTCCTCCGAGGAGGAGAGTTTAAGATACTCCCGACTGACATTCTCTCTCCGTTAAATGATTATTTATCCTTTCCTCCTTTTTTGAACTTTCTATAACCATAATTGTTTCTCTTGCACTATTTCAAACCCTATAAATATATATGTGTATATGAAAATCAATACCGGCCGGGGAACCATTCCTCTTATTACATTGATCGGCATCTGGTCTATTTCTGCATTGACCTCTTTGCCGGGATTGGCTGTTTCTCCTATCTTGGGGCAGCTTTCCACTACTTTTCCGGATGCTTCGGAACTGGATATTCAGATGCTTAGTTCTTTACCGTCGTTATTGATTATACCTTTTATTTTGTTGGCGGGCAAGTTGGCTGAGAAACGCGACTTTGTCCGTCTGTTACGCGCGGGGCTCTGGATGTTCGCCGCGAGCGGGGTGCTGTACCTGTTTTCCACAAAAATGTGGCAATTAATAGCTGTCAGCGCCCTGCTGGGAATTGGTGCGGGACTGATTATTCCGCTTTCTACCGGATTGATTTCCCGTTATTTCACGGGAACCTACCGGGTGAAGCAATTTGGATACAGTTCCGCCATTACAAATGTTACGCTGGTGGTGGCAACCGCTGTTACCGGCTATCTGGCAGAAGTGAACTGGCATCTGCCTTTCCTGGTCTATTTACTACCTTTGGTAGCCATCATACTCACCATCCATCTGAAAGACGAAAATGCGGATGGTGAAGCACAAGTCACTTCATCGGATAAATCTCCTGCCGGTACTTCTTCATCGGCAGAAACGGCTGCTCCCGCTATCCCCGGTAAGTATGGTATTCATGTCCGTCATCTGCTGCAACTAATGCTTTTCTACGGGCTTACCACTTATATCGTATTGATCGTGACGTTCAACCTTCCGTTCTTGATGGAAGAACATCACTTTTCCAGCGGGAACTCGGGGATGATGATTTCCCTTTTCTTCCTTGCTATCATGGCACCCGGTTTCTTTCTGGGGCATGTTGTAAAGTATCTGAAGGAAAAGACGAAGTTTTACAGCCTGCTGTGTATTGCACTGGGGTTGGCACTGATATGGATTTCTCCCAAAGAATGGCTGATCATACCGGGCTGCATACTGGTAGGATTGGGCTATGGTGTTATTCAGCCGTTGATCTATGATAAAACGGTGGATACGGCTGTTCCCCAGAAAACCACGCTGGCACTGGCTTTTGTGATGGCAATGAACTACTTGGCTGTGCTGCTTTGTCCGTTTATTGTAGATTTCTTCCAATCATTGTTTCATGTACGTTCGCAGGAGTTTCCATTTATCTTTAACCTTTGCATTACGATACTTGCATTGATATGGGCGTATAGGAGGAAGAAAGATTTTCTGTTCGTAGATAAACTGTAAGTCGGTAGTTTCACTTCAACGACTGATATCGACGGTTGAATTGCTAAAATAGCCGGTTCAGCACACAGCCATTCTGTGTATAATTCGGATAGTTTACTTTTGTGCAAAAACCAAAAGTATAAAACATGTTCGACGCTATCCTACGATTTTCAGTAAAGAAGAAACTTTTTGTGGGGCTTACCACTTTGTTTCTTTTGATTGGTGGAATTTATTCCATGTTGACACTTCCTATAGATGCTGTTCCGGATATTACGAACAATCAGGTACAGATTGTAACCGTGTCACCAACCTTGGCCCCACAAGAGGTGGAGCAACTTATCACAATGCCCGTGGAAATTGCCATGAGCAATATCATGAATGTCACTGAAATCCGTTCTGTCTCCCGTTTCGGGCTGTCGGTGGTGACGGTAGTCTTTAAAGAGAGTGTACCTACTCTGGATGCCCGCCAGTTGGTGAACGAGCAGATACAGAGTGTGGCCGGTGAGATTCCTTCGGAGTTGGGTATGCCCGAAATGATGCCTATCACCACCGGACTGGGTGAGATATATCAATATGTATTGAAAGTGGAACCGGGATATGAGGATAAATATGATGCAATGGAGCTTCGTACTATTCAGGACTGGATTGTGAAGCGACAGTTGTCCGGTATCCCGGGTATTGTTGAGATAAACAGTTTTGGAGGTTATCTGAAACAATATGAAGTAGCGGTTGATCCGGATGTACTTTTCTCTCTCAATATCACTATCGGAGAAGTATTCGAAGCCTTGAATAAGAATAACCAGAATACAGGTGGCAGCTATATCGAGAAAGTAAATCGTGCTTATTATATTCGCTCTGAAGGGATGATAAGCCGTATTAAAGATGTGGAACAGATAGTAGTAGCCAACCGTAATGGTATTCCTATCCGTATCAGTGACATCGGTACAGTACGCTTCGGAGCACCCAAACGTTTCGGAGCCATGACAATGGACGGCAAGGGCGAATGTGTGGGTGGTATTGCCATGATGCTGAAAGGAGCCAATGCCAATGTCGTAACCGGAGAACTGGAGAAAAGAGTGGAAAAGATACAGAAAATATTGCCGGAGGGTGTTACCATCGAGCCTTATCTGAACCGTTCTGAATTGGTGAACCGTAACATTTCTACTGTTATCTATAATCTGATAGAAGGTGCGATCATCGTATTTCTGGTATTGATTGTTTTTTTGGGTAATGTACGTGCCGGACTGATTGTGGCTTCCGTCATTCCATTAGCCATGCTGTTTGCATTCATTCTGATGCGTATCTTTAATGTTTCTGCCAACCTTATGAGTTTGGGAGCGATAGATTTTGGTATTGTTGTCGATGGCTCCATTGTTATATTGGAAGGTATATTGGCACATATTTACAGTAAGAAGTTTAAGGGTCGCACTTTGTCGGCAGAAGAAATGGATGCGGAAGTAGAGAAAGGTGCTTCAAGTGTGGTACGGTCTGCGACATTTGCCGTATTCATCATTCTGATCGTATTTTTCCCTATATTGACTTTGACAGGAATAGAAGGGAAGTATTTCACGCCGATGGCTAAAACCCTGGTATTTTGCATAATCGGTGCCCTGTTCTTATCACTGACTTACGTTCCGATGATGGCTTCCCTGTTTCTGAAACATCATATTGTGACAAAGCCGACTTTTGCCGATAAATTCTTTGAAGCACTAAACAAACTCTATGCCCGTGCCTTGTCATTCTGTTTGCGTTTTAAGTGGCAAACTGTTGCAACGGCGTTTGTGGCTTTGGTTATTTCTCTCTTTCTTTTCACCCGTCTGGGAGCAGAATTTATTCCTACGTTGGATGAAGGAGATTTTGCCATGCAGATGACGCTTCCAGCCGGTAGTTCGTTAAGCGAAAGCATTGAAGTATCCAATGAAGCGGAGAAACTCTTGATGGATAAACTCCCGGAAATAAAACATGTGGTAGCAAAAATAGGTACGGCAGAAGTTCCAACAGACCCGATGGCAGTGGAAGATGCCGACGTAATGATTGTCATGAAGCCTTTCAAGGAGTGGACCAGTGCTGCCAGTCGCGCCGAGATGGTAGAGAAGATGAAAGAGGCTCTTGAACCGTTATCTGACCGTGCAGAGTTTAATTTCTCCCAACCTATCCAACTTCGTTTTAATGAGTTGATGACAGGAGCCAAAGCAGATATTGCCGTTAAACTTTATGGAGAAGACACACATGAACTCTATCAGAAGGCAAAAGAGGCTGCAGCTTTTGTAGAAAAGGTACCCGGGGCATCGGATGTGATTGTAGAACAGACAATGGGGTTGCCTCAATTGGTAGTAAAGTATAATCGTGGAAAGATTGCCCGCTATGGTATCAATATAGAAGAATTGAATACTATTATTCGTACAGCCTATGCCGGAGAGGCAAGTGGAGTAGTCTTTGAGAATGAGCGTCGTTTTGATTTGGTGGTTCGTCTGGATCAGGATAAAGTGGCTGATTTGAATCTGGATAAACTCTTTGTCCGTTCCAATGAAGGTATTCAGATACCGGTCAGTGAGGTGGCTACCATTGATTTGGTGAATGGTCCGTTACAGATTAACCGGGATGCAACCAAGCGTCGTATTGTAATCGGGGTCAATGTGCGTGGAGCGGATATTCAGCAAGTAGTGCAGGATATACAGAAGACGCTGGATAAAAATATTCAATTGAAGCCCGGATACTATTTCGAATATGGAGGACAATTTGAGAATTTACAGAATGCCATCAATACTTTGTTGGTGGTTGTACCGGTAGCTTTGATGCTGATTCTGTTACTATTGTTTTTCGCTTTCAAGAATGTTACTTACACATTGGTGGTGTTCTCTACCGTGCCTCTTTCATTGATTGGCGGTATTCTGGCACTATGGCTGCGCGGTCTTCCATTCAGTATTTCCGCAGGAGTAGGCTTCATAGCGCTCTTCGGTGTAGCGGTTCTCAATGGTATTTTAATGATTAATCACTTTAATGATATAAGAAAAGAAACTATGTATGCTCTTTCTACCAGACGGGTGATTGCCCGTGGAACCGCTCATCTGTTGCGGCCTGTCTTCTTGACAGGGCTGGTTGCTTCTTTGGGATTTGTTCCTATGGCCATTGCCACCTCGGCCGGCGCCGAAGTGCAGCGTCCGTTGGCTACCGTAGTCATTGGCGGGTTGATTGTATCTACTGTATTGACACTGCTTATTATTCCTGTTTTCTATCAGATTGTAAGCTATACAGTGGTATGGAAACGTCGTTTCTCAGCGAAAAAGTTCTTGTTCTTCTTTCTGTTGTTGGCTGTTGTGTCGCCCTTTACGGCGAAAGCTCAGGAGAAAGTGACAATGGATCAGGCCATAGAACTGGCAAAACAGAATCACCCCCGGCTGAAAATAGCTTCTGCGGCAATCCGTCAGGTAAAGGCGGGCAGGGGAGAAGTATTGGAATTGTCTTCTACCGAGATGAACTATTCATGGGGACAATTGAATGGTGAACTTAGAAAAGATAAGCAGTGGGAAGTAACCCAAGGATTAGGCTCTCTGTTGACTCCTTTTTATAAGAATGCCTTGGTGAACAGGCAGGTTGAAATGGGAGCTTTCTATCGGCAGGTTGTTGAAAAAGAAGTGGTTGCAGAAGTGAAGCGCGCATGGGCATATTATCTGTATGCTTGCAATCTTCGTGCTTTATACAATGACCAGAACAAATTGGCTGAGCAATTGCAGCGTATGGGGGAGTTGCGCTATCATCAGGGAGAAATAACCCTGCTGGAGAAAAACATGACCACCAGTATGGCAGCGGATATGAAGAATCGCCTTTTTCAGGCGCAAGAAGAAGAAAAACTGGCTTTGTCACGACTGAATTGGGTCTGTTATGCAGATCGACCATTGGTTCCGGTAGATACGGCATTGGTGCAATTTCCGGTAGATTATCAGGCACCGTCTTTTTCGGAAGTTCACATGAATTATTTCCAGAGTCAGGCTAATGAGGCCAAAGCACAACTGAATGTGGAACGAAGCCGTTTTTTTCCTGAGCTGTCCTTCGGTTACGTACGTCAGGATATACTTCCACTGAAAGGATTGAATTCGTGGATGTCCAGCGCTATTTCGGGGTTCCATTCCTTGTACGCTTTTTTAAGAAGAAGAGTCACCGAATCGGCAAGTTTACTTTGATCCCGGTTCAAATCATACCCACTGCCCGATTTACGGCTTTGCATGGCATAACCATCCGTATTGGCTACAGGTACAAGAGCAAGAGACACCTTTTTCAGTAGTTCAGTACCTTCGGGCGTATTCAGTAAATAATCGACAAGCATACAGGCTGCTTCCGGCCCGGCAGGTTCGTTGCCGTGCAGTCCTGCCTGTATCCAGACTCTTATTTTCTTTTTCTTGTTGGGAGCTCCGAAATAGAGCACGGGAATATCCCTGCCCTGTGGAGTCTTTCCTATATCGGACAGCGTAACCTTATCGGGATGCCTGTTGGCTAAATCCTTCAAATACCTGTTTATCTCGAACAGGGAAGCCAGACCTTCTTCAAGCGGTTTGCTGAGGGTGGGAGTGGAATATTGCTGTTCCGGTTCGGGATAGAAGCGGCGGGTTACCTCTTCCGGCTGCATCGTAGGCTGGATATTCCAGAGAGAAGAGTTGCTGAATACGGTTTCTTGCGCAATGCGTTGCAGATAGAGTGCTTCCTCTTCGGGCAGTTCGGCATAATAAGTACCTGTATAAGGTTTCTGAAAAAATACGCTGCAGAATACATTGGCGACAAGATAAGAACCCTGCTGGGAAGGGTGACTGTGATCGTTGTTGTAAAGCGTGATGCTTGGATTTTCCGTGCGGACACGCTTCCAGGCTATGCCGACGGGGGCACACCAAGCATTCAGTTGTGCGGTCATCTCCAAATAACTTTCAGCCAGTCGTTGCTGCATTTCGGCATACGTATCAATGTCGTGCCCCCAGGTCATGTAGAAGACGGTTTTTCCTTTCGGATTGTAGAGGCGGCGCAGGCTGTCGAGGGAATGGGCAGGCTTGTACACATTTTCCCGCACCCATTCCTTTTCGCGGGCAGGCGCTTTACTTTGGTCTTGCAGGATGACGAAATCCCAGTTTCCTTCACGAATGGCATCCAGGGTTTCAGGGTTGGCGGCATGTTTCTTCAATGTCCAACCGCCGTGTTCCACTAATTTTACAGAAAGCTTGTGGCCGGTGGAGGCGGCAAGGGCCTGCACTTGTCGGACTAAACGGTTGTATTGTGTGTAGCTGTTACCTATGAACAGCGCACGGAGAGAGTCTCCCAACATGACAGGAAGGGCACGTCTGCCCATTCCGGTGGAGTGGTGTCCGATGCCTTGTTCTTCTATTTTCTGCCAGTTGCAGGGCCAGTTGTGTTCGGCTGCTATCCGGTGGAGGTATTGGTAGAACTGATTGCCGCGCTCATAACGGTTGCATCCCTGTGCTTCGGCTTCGGGAGTCTTCCTTAAATATGATTCACGGATGGTATCTCCCGTAGCCAGTTGGAGGATAATCGGTTTGGCAAGATACTTCCTGATTGTTTCGGGGGTGACATACGGAATGTTGCGTACTCCGTAGGGAAAATCTAGCGAAGCATCGGGGAAAGTGTACCATCCCGGACTGCCGATAACAGCTTTCTCCACATACGGGCTGTCATGGAAAAGCATGAAACGCTGCACAAACTGCCCTCCGGCTGAGTGACCGTAAATCATATATCCTTTCCGTTCACTACCTGAAGATTGGCGGACGTACTCGAAGATTTTATCAACCAGTGCCGGAGTTCGCTTTTCAGCCGGACGTATCGTATGATCCTTGTCGTCCATGACACCGATTTCCTGATAATCGGGTAAAGGAAACCTTTCCAAATCGAAGTGAGGAATGAAGACCATGAATTTATGCTTCTCTGCCTCCTGCTTCCAGGCTTTGAGTAGATAAGTGTAACCGCGGTCGGCACCTTCGAAGACAAAAACAATGGGCATACGGCGCACATCGCCCGAAGCCGGAATGTAGTAGTGCACATCTACCGGACGGTCGGCAAAGGGAGGATAGTCTTTGTAGGTGAACTTGCCTTCACCTACGGGAAGCACGGAGGCGGCACGGAGTCCGGTGCCCAGAAAAACAATAGCAAGAAGTAGAATTAATCTTTTCATTCTTCATACCTCCCTTTTTTAATGACTTCCTTGTCTTTTAGGACGAGTTTGCCGCGTGCTATGACGTGCGTCAGTTGAAGTTCGGAATCAAGGAAACAAAGGTCGGCATCGAAACCGGCGGCTATTCTGCCTTTGGTGCGCAGTTTGAGGTTGCGTGCCGGATTGCTGGTGATAAGGGTCAGTGCCTGTTCCAGAGGCAGAAGTCCTTCTTTTACGAGCAATGTCATCTCCTGCAAGTTGAGGTGCAGGGGAGCGGGGCGATAGGTCGTTTCTCCTGTTTCGGGATTGGTGCGGCGCACTCCGCCACGGCCGTCACTGGAGAAGGTGATGCGGTCGAGGGGCACGTGGGCTTCGAGGGCTTTCATGACGCAGCGGTGGGGAGCGTCGAATTTGGTTCCTCCGGTGGATAAATCTACCATGCCACCCATGCAGGCAAATTCTACGGCTTGCTGGAATAAGGCTTCCGTGCGTATCAGGTGGGTGGGCGAGAGGTAGGAAATCAGTGTGGGATACTTGCGGGCGATATCCAGCAACGGAGCGATACCATCGGGCAAGGCTCCCAGATGAATATGTAGGATACCTCCTTTGCCGGAAGTGAAACCGCCGAGGCGTACCTGGTTGATGAGGCGCAGTATCTCCAGTTCGGTGGGGAAAGCGCTGCGGTCGTCACTCATGGCGAGTTTGCAACCGATCACTTTGTCGATGAAGATGAGATCGTCGGCTACGCAGGACATCAGTGTTTTGGGAGGCAATCCGTAGAAACTGGTAAGCATGTAGGCACTGAGGCCGTCGTCTTCCAGGGCTTTGGTTTTGGCGTAAAGGGTGGTCAGTTCTTTTACGAAACCGTCCGTGCCGAGTAGCCCTACCACGGTGGTGGTTCCACAAGCCACCAGTTCGCTCATGGAGACGTCGGGGACTAAGGAAGCATAGCCGGTTTGTCCGCCGCCACCGGTGATGTGGACGTGCTGGTCGATAAAGCCGGGGGTGACGGCACATCCGCCGGCGTCTATGGTATTCAACGGGATACCGGTCAATTCTATCTTCCGGTCTATGAAGGCTATTTTGTCATCTGCCAGTAGAACGTCGTTCATGCCGAGATGCTCCGGAGAGTATAAGTTTGCATTTTTAATGAGTGTGAACATGATTCGGAGTTGTTTTATAGTGTTATGAAATGATAAGCTATCAGGAACAGGATGCTGCCTATAAGGGGCAGGGTGTTTCTCTTTGCCAGTTCAATGGGCGATACACCCGCCACACCGGCAATGGCGACAATGATTCCCGCTATGGGAGATGCGGCACGCCCCATGCTGGCGGATAACTGCAAGGGAAGCACGAGGGAATAGGCAGGCATACCCAACTGTCCGGCAATTCCGGGCAGCAACGGGCCGAACGAGAAGAAAGCCGCGTTTCCGCTTCCCATCAGCATGGCCGCACAGAAGATTATCAGGGCGAAGACTGCTGCGATGGCAATGCCGGAAAGTCCTATATGCGTGGAGTAATCTACCAGTGAGTCGATGAAGCCGAGGCTAATCAGTCCTTTGGAGAATATCTCGGAGGCAACAATCAGTGTCACGACACTTCCGAAGACATTTCCCATCCCTTTCCAGAAGCTGGAGAAGGCGTCAAAGGTTTTTCGTATATTGCGTGTGTGGTAACCTACGAATACGAGTGAGACAAAGAGGGAAAATAGCATGGCGGTCGTTGTATTGAGCGTTATGGGAGGCTGGAACAGGCCCACATAGGGCGAAAATACAATGAGAAGCGCAAGCGGAAGTATGGGGAGCAAGGCGAATATCAATGGAATATCCGGTTTGGCAGAGGTCTGCGGGACTTCTGCTGTTTCACTATTTTCCGTACTCTGCCTGGAGGCTTCTTTTTTATCGAAATACCTATTGTTGAAGTAAAACAGGGTCATGACTACCAAGGTGGTAGGGATAACCAACGGGAGTTGGTGGGTAATGAAATAAGCTACGTTGGTCTGGTCGATAAGTTCGGCGGCAAGGGCTGTGTTTGCCGAGCCGGGGCCCTGGTCGAACAGCGTTGCGGCGGCAATGACGGATAATGCGGTGAGGCGGCTTACTCCCAATCCGATGAGGACGGGGTAAACGGAAGCGACAAGCAAGAGTCCTAATCCGGCTGCCGAGGGGGTAGTGATAAAGAGCAACTGGCCAATGGGAATGGTGACGGTAGCTGCCAGGTAGGGATAACGGCGAAAGAAACCCAACGGTTTCATGGAGATGTGCACCAGGGCATTGGTGGCTTTTATGTGATTCATAAAGGCTACATAGCCGCCGATGGTCATAATCATCAGTCCTGCGCGGGACAGGTTGCCGATGAATGTTTCTTCTACCACTTTCACCAAATCGAAAACAACGCTGCCGGTGGATTTATCCGGAATGATGGGTTGGACATTGAGAATGAGGGCGAATGTCAACATCACAAGTCCGGCCAGCATCAAAACTCCTTGCGGGTTCAGTTTCCGGTAGAGGTAAATAGCGGTGACGGTGGTCACCAATATACAGAGGAGGAAGGCTACGACTGACATAATCTGATTGGTTCTGGATTATAATTTGTTTTTTGAAGAGTGATCGGGGATGGGACAGGAATGAATTAAATGAAGTGTCTCAATGCTCCTCCTTTTGAGAGGAGGAGAATTGGGATAGCACTATTTAATCATTGTTCTACTGTCTTATAAGTACCCTGGATTATTCTCCAACTGGCGACCTGTATTGGAATCAATGAACTCTTGCGGAATCGGGAACAACACAGGCGTATCATACGAATTCATGCCTCGTGCATCGCGTCCTGCAATCTCATTCAATTGTCGCATACGGCGTTTGAAGTAATTGTTCACATCACGTTCATCTCCACCTTTCTCCTGACTTACGCGAATCAGGGTGTGGCGGCGTTCTTCTTCGGAAAGAAGTTCACGGCTACGTTCGTCCAGAATGAAATCTACGCCGCCTGCGGTGAGTTCAGTTTCTGTGATGCTGACGGCATTGGAACGATTGCGTACCTTGTTAATCCATTTGATGGCTTCACCTGCCTGGTTGTTTTTCAGCAGGGCTTCCGCATAAAGCAAGTACGTGTCGGCGAGGCGGAGATAAACAATATCCTGATAACATCCATCTTTGTCACCATTTGCCAGCAACGGTGCCACGTAATCCCATTTGCGGGTAGTGGGCCAGTTATACTTCTTGATGGTTGTCTTATTATCATCCAGCATAGCGGCGGTTACAGTGGTGTCTACCACCATCTTACCGTTGTTAAGGAATTCCGTAATCTTGCCGTCGGCACCCTTCTCGTTAATAGTCCATACCACTGCATAATCGGATACACGGTCGTCCTGAGTTCCCTGATCTTTATAGTTGTAGAGACGGAAAGCACCCCTTGAAGGCACACAACGTCCGGCACCTTTACCCCCGTTGTTTATTCAAACCGCCTGAGCCCAAGTACCTGCTCCGCTTGTATAGTCGGGATCGTACTTGTTGCTCTTGTTGATGACGCCGTCGTTGGAGTAATAGTTCTTATATGTACTCTTCATATAAACCTCGGCTGTACCGAAAGCACTGTTTTCCGGTTCCGTGTTGACAAAAGCGTATAAAACCTCCGTGTTTCCGTCCGCATACATCGGTGTGCGGAATACGTCGATGAACGGACAGCCCGGATTGGCGGAGTTCTTGCCGAAACGGTTAGTTATCAAACTGTATTCAGAACCTTCTGCCAGTGGCTTTAAAACTTCGACTGCCTTGGAGGGCTGGTCCATTGCCAGATATAGTTCACCCAGATAATGGCGTGCCATGGCTCCTGAAATCTTGCTGTTGCTTTCTTCACGCAACGGTAAATTGTTCATGGCGAAAGCAAAGTCCTGTTCCATGACTTCACGGATGGATTCTACGGAGTTGCGCTCCCAGTCGTTACGGTAGTTCATACCTGTAATTTCTTCGGTGGACAAAGGTACGGCACCGAATGAATACGTCAGATGGCGGTAAGCCCATGCGCGGAAGAAGCGGGCCTGTGCGATGATCTTATTTTTATGGGCGGCAGCTTCGGTTTCGGTTCCTTTCCAGTCGATGCCACTGCCTTCGGCACGTGAAATCACCATGTTTGCCGTGTTGATGATGCGGTAACACCATTGGAAAATGTTCTGGAATATCTGCAAGTCCGTCTGGTTGATTTGCGACGGATAGTACATGTATTTAAAGTCGCTGTGTGAGTTATTACTCCATGAATTGTCCACACCGCAACCCCATGCAGAGTGC
>ERZ780117.758-NODE-758-length-12136-cov-2.047844_pt1 | contig 12136 bp, 10 predicted proteins | sample MGYA00510985_ERZ780117 | MGnify/ENA primary metagenome ERZ780117 (study PRJEB29588, sample SAMEA2159553) | human gut metagenome | biome: human gut; feature: human-associated habitat; material: faeces | place: Denmark | collected 2008/2010 ...
ATTTGAAAGGTCAAGGCTGAAAATACCCATAATTGACTTAGCGTCAACTGCATATCTTCCTGACGCAAGATCCACATCAAAGTCGTACATAGAAACTACGCTTACAAACTTCTTTACCGCTGCAATGGAATCGAGCATGATTTTTACCTTTGTCATAAATATTCCTCCTTCAGAATGATCGGTATATCCGATCTTGATTCCCACATAAATTCTGTAGATCTTTTCTCTACAATTTATATTATAAACGATTTTTTTGATTTGTCAATGGATATTTGCAAAAAAAATTAAAATATGGTACAATAGTCAAGAGTGATAAAAATCAAAGTTTAGATTTATGCAATATGCACATATATTATTGTGACTTATTGTGCATTATAAACATATGGCTACTGAAAGGAAATCAAATATGAAAGCCTTTTTCTATACATTCGGCTGCAAGGTAAACCAATATGAAACAGAAAATATAAAGGAAGCAATGCTGTCCGAGGGGTATGAGGTCACGGAGGACTATGCTGATGCAGAGGTCTGTGTTGTAAATACCTGCACTGTTACCGCTCAGTCGGACTCAAAATGCCGACAGCTTATCCACAAGATAAAAAAAGCCAATCCTGAGTGTCTGATAGTTTTGGCAGGCTGTTTTCCGCAGGCTTTTGAAGAGGAAGCTTCTGCTCTTGACGAGTGCGGTATCATAGTTGGCACAGGTGCAAAAAAGGAGATACCTGCCCTTATAAAAAGGTATATCACAAGTGGCGAGCGTATTATCAGGATAGTTCCTCGTGAGAGGGGAGAGGCTTTTGAGAAAATGACAAACTCAGGTGCTGACCAAAAAACTCGTGCGTATATCAAAATTCAAGACGGCTGTGATCAGTATTGCACCTACTGTATTATCCCCACTGCTAGAGGACACATCTGCTCAAAACCTTTGGAGGATATCGCTCCCGAAGTTCAGCAGCTCGTTGACTCAGGTCACAAGGAGATAATCTTCACGGGCATAAATCTTTGCTGTTACGGCAGAGACTTCAAAAACGGCACACGGCTCATTGACGCTGTTGAAGCCGCCTGCGGCTGTGATGGCGATTACAGAGTGCGTATCGGCTCTGTTGAGCCTGAGCTTATTTCAGATGAAGATATCCTGCGAATGTCAAAGCTTGAAAAGCTCTGTCCGCATTTTCATCTTTCCCTGCAAAGTGGCTGTGACGAAACTCTTGAGCGCGTGATACGCCTGTCGGGAACAAAACTTAAGAGCACAGCACCCGCCATTATGATACGGCGGAGTATGCTGAGCTTTGCGAGAAGCTTCGCAGGTATTTTCCAAACTGCGCTATAACCACCGACATAATGGTGGGCTTTCCACAGGAAACTGACGAGGAGTTTGAAAAGTCGCTGGCATTTGCAAAGAAGATATCTTTTGCAGAAACGCATATTTTCCCGTATTCACGCAGACCTACCACTGTTGCCGACAAAATGAAAGGTCAGCTCGACCGCAAGACCAAGCACAGTCGTGCGGCTCAAATGGCAGATGTATGCAACGAAACAAAGGCTTTGTATCTCAAAAGCCTTGTTGGCACAGTGCAGGAGGTTTTGTTTGAAAAGGAAACAAGCCCTCAGTGGCATCAGGGTCATGCGCCAAATTATGTGACAGTGAAAATACCGAGGACGAGCGAAGAAGTTTCCTTAAGGCGACAGCTTTTAAAGATAGAGATAACCTCGTCAGATGGCGAGTTTTGTTACGGAACACTTATATGAGTACAAAAAAGAGGACCGCAAATGCGATCCTCTTTTGTTATATCCAAATATACTCAGGCTTATCCAAGCTTTGCAAGAATTATCTCTTTCATTTTTCCAGGGTTAGCCTTGCCCTTTGAAGCCTTCATGCACTGACCTACCAGATAGCCCAGAGCATTTGTCTTTCCGCCCTTGTAGTCATTTACAGACTTTTCGTTTGCGGCAAGAACTTCGTCAGCGATCTTTTCAAGTGCGCTGTCATCAGAGACCTGTGCAAGACCCTGCTCCTCGATAATGTCGCTTACCTTTTTGTCCTCCTCGAGAAGAACTGCAAAAACTTTCTTTCCGCCAGCGTTGGAAATGGTCTTTGCCTCGATAGCAGCGGCAAGGTCAGTAAGATTGTCAGCAGTGAGCTTTGTATCTTCGAGAGTCTTGCCTGTTGCGTTCATGTACTTAACAAGGTCGCCAAGTATCCATGTTGTATAGCACTTTGCAGGGAACTTGTCCTTTGCCATGCAATCGTCAAAAAGCTTTGCAAGGGAAACAGACTCTGCTATAAACGTTGCGTCCTTTATGTTCAGACCGAACTTCTTTACATATCTGAGTATCTTTACGTTTGGAAGCTCTGGGATACTCTTTTTAAGCTCGTCAACACGCTCCTGCTCAACAACGATAGTGAGCAGGTCAGGCTCAGGGAAGTAACGATAATCCTGTGCGTCCTCTTTTGAACGCATTGGAATGCTCATTCCCTTTTCGTCGTCCCAACGGCGAGTTTCCTGCTCGACCTTTCCGCCTGCTTCAAGAACAGCTATCTGTCTTTCTACCTCGTAGTCGATACCTCTTACAGCGGCAGAGAAGCTGTTTACGTTCTTCATCTCAGAACGTGTGCCGAATGGCTCGCCAGGCTTGTGAACAGATACGTTTACATCACATCTGATAGAGCCTTCCTGCATCTTACAGTCGCATATGCCAAGATACTGTAGGATAGATTTCAGTGTTTCAAGATAAACCTTTGCTTCCTGTGAGGAACGCATATCAGGCTCAGAAACTATCTCGATAAGCGGAACACCGCAGCGGTTAAGGTCAACAAGTGATACACCATGGAACTTGTCAGAGTGGAGAAGCTTACCTGCGTCCTCCTCGATGTGTATTCTTGTGATACCTATTCTTCTTTCCTCGCCGTCAACAAGGATATCAACATAACCCTTGCCACAGAGAGGAACTTCTGCCTGTGATATCTGATAAGCCTTTGGCAGGTCAGGGTAGAAATAGTTCTTTCTGTCCTGCTTGCAGACACGGTTTATCTCGCAGTTGAGTGCGTGACCCATTCTTATTGCATAGTCAACTACCTTTTCGTTAAGAGTAGGCAGTGTGCCAGGCATACCCATGCAGATAGGGCACACCTGTGAATTGACTTCAAGACCGAACTGGTTCTTGCAGTCGCAGTATATTTTAGACTCGGTATTAAGCTCAGCATGAGTTTCAAGACCGATTACAACTTCGTAGCCTTTTACCATTTTTGTGACCCCTTTCCTTAAAGCTCAGGCATTTTGAATCCGCCAACAAGCTGCTCATAAGCATAAGCTGTGTTAAGCAGACGCTGCTCTGTAAACTTTCCGCCGATAAGCTGCATACCAACAGGCAGACCCTTGTCGTCATATGCACAAGGAATGCTTATTGCAGGCAGACCTGCAATGTTCACTGTAACAGTGCAGACATCGTTTGCGTACATTTTAAGGGGATCGTCAGTGTTTTCACCGATCTTGAATGCTGTTGACGGAACTGTAGGAGTAGCGATAACATCAACGTCAGCGAACTGAGATGCGAACTCCTGCATTATTCTCTTCTGAACGAGCTTTGCTTTCTTGTAGTAAGCGTCATAGAAACCTGATGAAAGCACGAATGTGCCGAGCATTATTCTTCTCTTTACTTCGTCGCCGAAGCCCTCTGAACGTGTTCTCTCGTACATATCAACAAGTCCGTCATATTCTTCAGCTCTGAAGCCGTATCTTACACCGTCAAATCTTGCAAGGTTTGAAGAAGCTTCTGCAGAAGAAATGATGTAGTATGATGAAAGTGCATAATCTGTAGACGGCAGAGAAATCTCCTTTACAGTTGCGCCCTGCTTTTCAAGCTCTTTCACAGCGTTCATTACAGACTGCTTAACGAATGGGTCGATACCCTCGCCGAAATACTCTTTTGGTATACCTATCCTCAGACCCTTTACGTCAGCTTTAAGGTCAGCCGCGAAATCAGGATACTCTCTATAGGAAGAAGTGGCGTCATACTTGTCATGACCAACGATAGCGGACTGTACCATAGCAACGTCCTTTACGCACTTGCCAAGAGGTCCGATCTGATCCAGTGATGAAGCGAAAGCAACAAGACCGTATCTTGAAACGCTGCCGTATGTAGGCTTCAGACCTACAACGCCGCAGTATGAAGCAGGCTGTCTGATAGATCCGCCAGTGTCAGAACCAAGGGTAACGATAGCCTCTCTTGCTGCAACAGCGGCAGCAGATCCGCCTGATGAACCGCCAGGTATCCTCTCTGTATCAAATGGGTTTTTAGTAGGCTTAAAATGTGAGTTCTCGGTTGATGAACCCATAGCGAACTCGTCCATGTTGAGCTTGCCTGTTACAACGATATCGTCAAGCTTGTTCATTACAGTTGCATTGAAAGGCGGAACATAATTGCCAAGCATTTTTGATGCACAAGTCGTTCTCAGACCCTTTGTTGAGATATTGTCCTTGATACCAACAGGTATACCAGCCAAAGGTGAAAGCTCCTCGCCCTTTGCAAGCTTTTCATCTATCTCAGCGGCTTTTTTCATAGCGTTTTCTTCGTCAAGTGTCAGATAAGCGTCTACCTTGCCCTCAACTGCTTTTATTCTGTCAAAAACAGACTTTGTAAGCTCTGCGGAGCTTATTTCCTTGTTCTTTATCATTTCTGACAAGTCGCAGGCATTTCTTTCAAAAAGTTCCAATTATAACACTCCTTACTCTACTGTTTTAGGCACGACAAGACAGCCTGCCTTTACCTGAGGAGCGTTCTGCATAAGCTCCTGTCTTGTGAATTTATCCTGAACAGCCACGTCTTTTCTGAGTATCATCGGGTTGTCAGGGTCAAGGGTCATTTCGTCCTGAATGTCTGGGAGCTTTTCAACCATTCCCACGATGTTTTCCATTTCTGACTCAAACTTATCAAGCTGATCGTCTTCGATGCGAAGTCTTGCCAGCTTGGCAATGTGTTTAATGTCAATGTTCATTTTACATTCCTCCTGTTTTATTTATATAAAAAGATATTATCTTATTTTATCATATCCTTGAACTGTTCTTCGGTGATTATTTCGATACCGAGCTGCTGAGCTTTATCAAGCTTGCTTCCTGCTTCCTCACCTGCAAGAACATAGTCCGTTTTTTTGGACACCGAGCCGCTTGCCTTGCCGCCGTATTTCTCAATGAGTGCTTTTGCTTCGCTTCTTTTAAGCGTCGGCAAAGTGCCTGTGAGTACAAAGGTCTTGCCTGCAAAGCGGTCGTCTATCTGTATCTTCTCATACTTTGTGTTTATCCCACATTCTTTGAGCCTTTGGATAAGCTCTATCATATGCTCTTCATGGAAAGCGTTGTAAACGCTTTGCGCCATTACGCCGCCAAAGCCGTCTATCTCGGATATCTGCTCAGAGGAAGCGTTCATGATGTTGTCAAGGTCGCCGAACTTGTCGCACAGAAGCTTCGCAGAAGCCTGTCCGATATTTCTTATGCCCAGACCAAACACCAATCTGTCCAAAGAATTGGACTTTGACTTTTCTATAGCACTAAGCAGATTGTTCGCTGATTTTTCCTTGAAGTTGTCAAGCTGAAAAAGCTTGTTTTCGCTCAGAGTGTAAAGGTCAGCCACAGAGGTGATAAGCTTGTTGTCAAGAAGGGTGTGAACTATCTGCGGACCAAGACCGTCAATGTTCATTGCGCCCTTTGAAGCAAAGTGAACAATGCTCCAGATTATCGGCGCAGGACATACAACGTTCGGCCCCCTCACCGCCGCTTCTTCCTCGGACTTCACAAGCTTTGTTCCGCATACAGGACAGCACTCAGGGAGCGTGAAAACTCCGTCGCCATGTTTTTCCACAGAACCCAGCACCTCGGGAATGATGTCTCCTGCCTTGCGCACCTTGATGATATCCCCCACGGAAATGTTTTTCTCTCTTATAAAATCCTGATTGTGTAGGGTCGCCCTTGAAACGCTCGTGCCTGCAAGAAAAACAGGCTCAAACACGGCCACAGGTGTTATAGCACCAGTTCTGCCCACGTTAAGCTCTATATCAAGCAGCTTTGAGGTCTTTTCCTCAGGCGGAAACTTGTAAGCCACAGCCCACTTTGGCACTTTTGCAGTTGCACCAAGTATCTCACGCTGTCTGAAATCGTCAACCTTTATAACAACGCCGTCAATATCGAACGGCAGGTCAAAACGCTTTTCTCCGATAGCCTTTATGCAGCCTATGACCTCATCAGCGGTAGACACACGCTTGTAATCAGGGATAGTTTTGAATCCCAGTGTTTTCAGATAGTCAAGAGACTCCTTGTGGGAAGTAAGCTCCTTGCCCTCTATCTGCTGAACATTGAACACAAAGATATCAAGCTTTCTTTTTGCCGCTATCTTAGGGTCTTTCTGTCTAAGAGAACCTGCGGCGGCATTTCTAGGGTTTTTGAAAGGCTGCTCGTCATTATCCTCCTGCTCTTTAACAAGCTTCAGAAAAACATTTCTCGGCATATATGTTTCACCTCTGACTTCTATCAAAGGCAGTTCCTCGTTTATTTTTATAGGAATGGACTTTACAGTTTTCAGATTAGAAGTAACGTCCTCGCCCACAAAGCCGTCACCACGGGTAGAACCTATGGCAAGCTCACCGTTGTGATATTCAAGGGATACCGAAAGTCCGTCTATTTTAGGCTCAACAACGAATTGCGGTTTATCCACAGCCTGCTGAACTGTCTCAATAAAGCTTCTCACCTGTTCAAAGGAAAAAACGTCCTGCAAAGAACCCATTTGCACACGATGTGTGACTTTCTCAAATATTGATATCGCCTTGCCGCCTACACGCTGAGTAGGGGAGTCGCTTCTGATAAACTGCGGAAACTGCTCCTCAAGACCCTTTAGTTCCTGCTGGAGCATATCGTATTCATAGTCTGTGATCTCGTTCCTGTCCTCAACATAGTAAAGCTGAGAGTGATAATTCAAAAGCTTCACAAGCTCGTCTATACGTTTTTTAGCGTCCTGTTCGTTCAAAATAACACAACTCCATTTCTGCCAACTTTTTACGGCATATCATACGCAGGGCAATACCACATAAGGATTGTACGCAAGATGCGTAGCCAGATTTTTCGTTAGCTTGTATAGAAACGACGCAGGAATACTTCCGTATTTCAAGGAGTTTCTGTGCGAGATAACGGAAAATCTGCAAGCAGATTGCGTGCAAAGCCGTTAGGCGCGCCTTATGCGGTATTGCCCTTTATATTATACCATAATTGCTGGTGAAATACAAGCCTTTTTTCTATAAACTGCGAAAAAATCAGCCTTTTCCCTTGTCTAAGTACATATCAGGTATCTCCCCTACGATAACAGTTTCGCTTACGGGATAGTCATAGCTCACCACAATATCCGTAGAGTGTGCAGGAAGAATGGCTGTCATTTCTATGGTCACAGTGAGATAGAGGCTGTATTTTGTCTGATTTATCCCTGCTTCCGTTAAATCGCTTTTAAGCTCTGTTTTTGCCGCACCTATCTGATGAAGCCGCAGTGGTATGTCAAAACCTCTGCCCGTGAGGATATTTATTCCTGAAAGTGTGCCGATGGGTACGCTGAGTTTTGTACCCTCAAGCTGTGAAAGGCTTTCGTTCACAGCCATTGAAACACTGCTTTGAAGCCTGTTCACAGCGTTCGTGTCGCTGTTAATAGATGTTATCCTGCCGTCAGTTTCAGATATCTTTATATAACTGCTCTGGGGCAGTTTTTCAAGCTCTCTGCTTATGGCTGCATTTATCACGTCAAGTGCCGCCTGCTTGCTTTCAAACTCGCTTATTTCGCTGATGTGCCTTGAAAGCTGTGCAAAAAACACCGTCGTGAGCAGTGCAAGAATAATAACGACAGCAAGAATTATGTATGAAATTCTGTTCTTGAAAGAACGCTTGTGAACGCTCAAAAAAATCACCGCCTTTGGCTTATTATATACCAAAATGCGGTGATATGTGATTATTTTACTTTAATTCAACGATAGTTACGCCGTCCTCGCCCTCTCCGTAAACGCCTTTTCTGAATGATTTTACAGACGGGTGGTGTTTAAGCGCACGCCTTATGGCATCACGGAGAATACCGGTGCCTCTGCCGTGGATTATGGTGAGCATCGTCACTCCTGACATGATAGCGTCAGAAATAAACTGCTCCATTTCGTGAACGCCCTCGTCAGCGGCATAGCCCCTGATATCAAGCTCGGTGGATACCTTTCTTGTCATACGGCTCTCAATGCCGTTTTTAGATACTCCGCCTTTTTTCACAGGCTTCTTTGTCTGATTTTGCGGCTGTTGTTTTTCAATAAGCTGAAGTTTTTTTACATCTATCTTGGTTTTCATTATGCCTGCCTGAATGAAGCACATTCCGCTGTTGTCGGGGGGCGTTATAATGATACCCTTTCTGTTTGTGTCAACGATAAGCACGTTGTCGCCCTTTTTCAGCGGCCTTGGCAACACATATCCCTCGTTCCTGCTTTCAGAAACAGGGTTAGCCTCGCTGTAAAGCTTGTTCATTGTGGACTTTTGCTTGTGCCTTGCGTCAATGGCTTTCTGAGTGAAGTTCGGATTTTCTTTCTCTTTTCTCAGCTTGTCAAGCTCGTCAACAAGCGCCTGCGACTCACGCTGAACACGATTTACGATCTGCTGAGCCTCACGTCTTGCCTTTTCCAGCTCGGCTTCTTTCTGGTCGTAGAATTTTTCTTTCTGCTCTGCAAGCTCTTTTCTGAGAGCCTCGCTTTCCGCACGGTATTTCTCCGCAAGCCTGTTGTTTTCTTCAAGCTGCATTCTTGTGCGTTCAAGATTGTCTATGATAGTTTCAAACTTTCTGTTATCCTCAGAAATAAGCGACTCAGCGTACTTGATTATATCCTTGTCGATACCAAGACTTTCAGAGATAGCAAAAGCGTTGGACTTACCGGGTGAGCCTATGATAAGCCTGTATGTCGGGTGCAAAGTCTGCACGTCAAACTCGCATGAAGCGTTCTCAACGTCAGGAGTGTCGATAGCGTACATTTTAAGCTCCTGATAGTGTGTAGTTGTAACAAGGGTCGCACCGAATATCCTTATGCGTTCGATGATAGCCACCGCCAGTGCAGCACCCTCCACAGGATCAGTGCCTGAACCAAGCTCGTCAAGAAGCACAAGACTTTCGCTGTCTGCTTTGTCAAGTATGGTCTTTACTCTGCTTATGTGAGAAGAGAATGTAGACAGATTGTTTTCTATAGACTGTTGGTCGCCGATATCAACAAGCACGTTTTTGTATACAGATATCCTGCTTCCGTCTGACGCAGGGATAAGCAGACCGCACATTGTCATAAGCGTGAGCAGACCCACAGTTTTAAGCACAACTGTTTTACCGCCTGTGTTAGGACCTGTTATTATCAGGGAGTGATAGTCAGTGCCAATAGAAAAGTTTATAGGCACGACCTTTTTGGGGTCGATAAGAGGGTGACGTGCCTTGTTTAGCACGATAACACCGTCATTGGATATCTCAGGGAGCATTGCTCTCATTTTTGCACCGAGGTTTGCCTTTGCAAAATAAAGGTTAAGCTCTGTTACCGCATTGTAGTTTGAAATGAGCTGGTCTTTCATTTCGGCACATTCCATGGAAAATTCAGCGATTATCCTGTGTATCTCGTCCTGCTCCTGACCCTGCAAAATGCGGATATCGTTGTTGGCTTCCACTACTGACATAGGCTCGATAAAAAGCGTTGAGCCTGTTGCGGAAGTGTCATGAACAAGACCGCTGACATTGCCCTTGAACTCAGTCTTTACCGGAAGAACGAAACGTCCGTCACGCATTGTGACAATGCTCTCCTGCAAATATTTCTGAGTGCTCGGGGATTTTATCATCTTGTCAAGGGTCTCTCTTATCTTAAGCCCTGAACGTGTTATCTTCTGTCTTATGCTTCTCAGCTCCGCACTTGCGTCGTCAGAAAGCTTTGTTTCATCTATGATAGCCGTTTCAAGTCGCTGTTGCAGATACTTGTTTGGATAGAGCATTTCAAAGAGATATGAAAGGGAAGTGTCCTTGTTCTCACACTGCTCATACCAGTGGTGAAGCTCATAGGTCTGCGCAAGCAAGCGTCTTATCTGGATAAGCTCTCCAAGAGAAAGCACACCGCCTGCCTCGGCTCTTTTGATGTAAGTTGATACGTCATTTATGTTGTAAAAATTCGGCGTGCCGTATCTCACGCTGAGTTCAAGTGCTTCGGCGGTCTTGCCTGTTTCTTTCTTGACCGTGTAAAGATCAGAACAAGGCTTTATCCCCAAAGCCATTTTTTTCGTTTTTTCGTTGGAGCATTCTTTTGAAAGCATTTCAAGAATTTTGTTCAGCTCCAATGAATCATAAAATCTTTCGTCCATTATATATACCTCAAAATATGACAATAGGCAAAGCTACGCAATGCCTACAAAAGTCTGTAAAAATCAAGCGACGGAAACTTGCCTTTCAGATTATATCTAACAAACCGCTCTGTAAAAGCTGTCAGTTTTTTCTGATATCTTTCGCTTATCTTGAAAGCAAAAAGCCGCTCATATTCCGTCAGTGCAATAAATCGGACTATGTATAGCATAGTCCTGTCTAATTCAATGTCGTAAATACTGTCAGGATTGTAACAGCACTTGTCACACTCCAAGACACCTGTTGACAGATTGAAGTGCATAATGTCAGCTTCATACGCCATGCAAACTGAACAGCCAAGAAGCGCAGGTCTTAATCCTGCTTCGCACAGCAGACGAAACTCAAATATAGATTTGAGAAGTTCGTTATCCCTGTCGCCTTTATCGAGAAAATAAAGTGTGTTCAGCGTCAGCCGCATTATCTCGTCACAGCCGCTTTCCTCTGTTCGTATATACATGAGAAGCTCAGAAAAGTAAGAGGCAAGAGCCGTTTTTTTAGGGTCGAGCCTGATGTTGTAAAAAAGCTTCTCTGATTCACTGCTGTTGAGAAAAAACATTGATTGGTCTTTAGCGTTCTTCTTTTCCTCAACGCACAGCTTAGAGTATGCAAAAAGCTGCGTTGATGACGCATTTTTCGTGCTTTTCCTGCCTCCACGAACAAATATATCTATGACTCCACGCTCTGCTGTGAGGACAGTGATGGATTTGCTTGTTTCACCCCTGTCATTTTCCCTCAGTATCAGTCCCATAAAGGTCAGCATTGTCAGTATCCTCTTTTCTGTGTGCGGCATATGTGAGATAATCCTCTATCCTGCCGCTTTCAAAGAACTTGTCCCATAAAGTCATGATATTCACCGCCTTACTGATATTATCAGCTTTTTTGGCGGTCATTATAAGCGGAAAAATATGTTGCCTTTATTCCAAACCGAAATTCTTTATCATGCCCTCACGGTTTCTCCAGCCCTCTTTTACCTTTACCCAGCACTGCAGATTGACGCGGCAGCCCAAAAACTCTTCGCAGTCTGCACGGGCAGCACTGGCAATTTTTTTCAGCATTGCACCGCCTTTTCCAATGACCATGCCCTTGTGGCTTTCGCGCTCGCAGTAGATATTTACATCAATATCGATCAGGTCGGTGCCCGGGCGCTCTTTGAAGCGCTCCACCACAACAGCAATGCCATGGGGGCTCTCGTCGCGCATGAACAGCAGGGCCTTTTCACGGATGACCTCCGCCACAAGCTCCTTTTCCGGCATATCCGTGTAGGCATCATCATCAAAATAATGCGGGCCTTCCACAGCATAGCGGCTCAAAGCATCGAACAGCACTTCGCAGCCGTCGTTATCACGGACGCTGATGGTGTAGATTTCGTCGAATACACCCAATGCCTTCAGCTCTTCTTTGCGGGCTTCCAGATCAGCAGGCTCCTTGACAAGGTCTGTCTTATTGATGACGGCAATGGCCGGGCCGCCGCTGCTGCGCAGCATATCCACCAGCACCATTTCCGATTCATTCAGTGCGCCGTAAGGCTCAAACAGCATCATGGAAACATCCACATCTGCAATGGAATCGCTGGCAGTCTTATCCATCCGTTTACCCAGTTTGTTGCGTGCCTTGTGCACACCGGGTGTATCCAGCAGCACATACTGCAGCGGGCCGCGGGTGATCACACCGGTAATGCGAGTACGGGTGGTCTGCGGCTTGGAGGTGACAATGGCCACCTTTT
>ERZ780117.761-NODE-761-length-12057-cov-3.915347_pt1 | contig 12057 bp, 13 predicted proteins | sample MGYA00510985_ERZ780117 | MGnify/ENA primary metagenome ERZ780117 (study PRJEB29588, sample SAMEA2159553) | human gut metagenome | biome: human gut; feature: human-associated habitat; material: faeces | place: Denmark | collected 2008/2010 ...
TGAATTTTAAGGATCATAAGGATTTTGAGTATTACAAGAGTTTGATAAGAATAGGAATACCGATATCATGCGCTGTTATGGTTGAATTTATAGCGTTCAACAGTATTGCAATCCTAATGGGGCGTGTTGACGGTGTTTATGCTGCCGCACAAAATCTTGTCTGTACATTGACAACGATTTCATTTATGGTACCTTTTGCAGTATCTAATGCAATTGCTGTCAAAGTCGGTTTTGCAAACGGTGCAGGAAATTTCAAAGATTTGAAAAGATATTCTTTTGTTGGAATTGTCATTTGTACAGGATTTATGATGTTGAGTGCGCTGGTATTCTCAACATTCCCGCATTTTCTTGTCGGATTGTTCAGCCAGGATGCAAATCTTATAAGAATTTCAGTGCCTATTTTGTATATTCTGGCGATTTTTCAGGTTTTCGACGGATTGCAGATATCTCTTGCCGGAATTTTCAAGGGAATGAAAAGAACCGGAGTTGTATTACTTTCAAATTTTATCGCATACTGGCTGATTTCTATTCCCGTGGGATATACACTTGCGTTCCACTATCACTTGAATTTAAAAGGGTTCTGGATAGGCCTTGCGTCAGCCGCGGTAATTCTCTGTGCTATAATGTCTGCTATGCTTATTAAAAGTATTAAAAAATTGGAAACTGTTAAATAGCTTATTTTTATGCTACAATAAACTTGAATGGAGGAATTATGCATACAGAAGAAAGAACATTTGTGGCTATCAAGCCTGACGGAGTAAAAAGAGGCTGTGTAGGTGAGATTATAAGCCGATTTGAAAAGAAGGGCTACAAGCTTATCGGCATGAAAATGCTTCAGGTTACAGAAGAAATAGCTGCAAAACATTATGAAGAACACATCAACAAACCATTTTACCCTAACCTTGTAAAATATATTACAAGTGGTCCTATTATCGCTATGGTGTTTCAGGGTTATAAGGCTGTTCAGGGAATCCGCCACCTTTTAGGTGCAACCGACCCCTGCGAAGCTGATGTTGGTTCTATAAGAGCTGATTATGCACAATTAAAAGAATACAACACAATTCATGGTTCTGATAGTGTTGAAAGCGCAGAAAGAGAAATAGCAATCTATTTCAAACCCGAAGAGCTCTGTACAAATTACAAAAATATGATGGAGCTTGTTACAGAGGATATTGATGAGCGCGAGTAAGCTGAGGACGGGACTTGTTACTGCTGTGGCAAAGAGCCGTTAAGGTAACAGCCGCAGACCCGTTAAACGCGAACGAGTAAGATAAAAATGGGAAACGATTATTTTAAATATGAATTAGTTCATGAATGTAAGCAGACAGGTGCAAGAGCAGGGATTTTAACAACCCCGCACGGAATGATTAAAACTCCGATTTTTATGCCTGTCGGAACTAATTCTGCCGTCAAAACCCTTACATCTGACCAAATAGCAGATACAGGCGCGCAAATTATGCTTTCAAATTCTTATCACTTGTATTTGAGGGCAGGTACAAAGCTGATAAAGCAGTTTGGCGGAATTCACGGCTGGATGAACTGGCATAAACCTGTTTTAACAGATTCCGGAGGTTTCCAGGTATTTTCACTGAGTCATTTGAACAAAATAACTGAAGACGGCGTAGAGTTTCGTGATCCTAAAGACGGCAAAAAGCATTTTATAAATCCTGAGGTTTCAATGGAAATACAGCAGGATATCGGTGCAGATATTATTATGGCATTTGATCAGTGCGCGCCGTTTCCTTGTGATTACGATACGGCTAAAAAAGCTATGGAGAGGACTCACCGCTGGCTTGAAAGATGTTTTAAAGCAAAAACAAACCCGCGTCAGGCGCTTTTCCCGATTGTTCAGGGCGCTTTTTATGATGATTTGAGGCGTGAAAGCGCAAATGTAATCTCATCTTATGATGCTGTCGGATACGCAATCGGAGGATTGAGTGTCGGAGAAACAAAAGATATTATGAATCATTTTGTTGAATTTACGGCACCTCTGCTTCCTAAATATAAACCGCGATACTTAATGGGAGTTGGGACTCCTGAAGATTTGCTTGACGGAATAAAACGCGGGATTGATATGTTTGATTGTGTATTGCCGACACGCAATGCAAGACACGGCTCTTTCTTTACCCCAAACGGCAAATCAAATATTAAAACAAAACAGTATTATGATGATGAGCGTCCGCTTGTTGAAGGTTGTAACTGCTATGCATGCAAAAATCATTCGAGAGCGTACATCAGACATCTGTGGAGATGCGGAGAAACAACAGCATCGACACTTTTGTCCATTCACAACATTAAATTTCTCGTAGACTTTTCTCAAAAATGTCGTGAAGCAATTTTAAATGACACCTTCGGTGATTTTTATAACGAGAATTATAAAAATCTTATTTGACTTTAACTGAAAAATCATTATTTATAAATCAGAGACAATAATGAGGTTTTAGTTATGGATAAAATTGAAGATTTATCACAAACCGAAAACGCTGTCGGCAAAACTGTCGAACCTGTAACAATCGACGACGAAGATTACGAAACTTTAGATATTGATGATCCGCTCGTATGGCTTTATTTAGATAAAGAAGAATCTCAAGGTCTTATGAATGCAGACTTTTTGGAATTCTTTACTATTTGAGAATTATAACCTGTGCGGATAATCTTTTCTGAATTCCCAATTGTCTATTTCCAGCAATGCAGAGCAATAAGCCCCATTATTTTTGCATGCTTCAAGTATTTTATCTCTTGAATGCGGCTGATTTCCATAATAGTATGTGCACCATCCTTTATTTGGACACCATTCTGTTATTGATTTGTCGCAGGCTAAAAATCTGAATCTGTCCCTGCCCTCGACATTAGGTTTTTTATCTCCGTTAACATCAAAGATACAGTCCATACATCTTCCTCTGTATATAGTTAATTTTGTTCCATCAGGAAAATACATTATAGCCTGACTATTATTTTCATCAATAGACAAAGCCTTAAGATATGGAGCCCAGTATTTCGTAGCAAATTCTTTCGGAGGCAGTGATAAATCCCATTCATTCACATCACCATTTTCCTCAACAGAAAGAATCAAAGCCTGCCCCATCATAGAGTTAAATTTTTTCAACCTTGCACTTGCTTCCTGTTTTTTGTAGTTTGTGATAAGGCTTGGCATAGTCATAGCAGCAACTATGCCGATAATTCCTAATGTTATTAAGACTTCTGCCAGTGTAAACGCTGCGCGTTTTTTAAGTGAATGAGTAAATAAGTGAATAGGTGAATAAGTTCGTTTCAGGAAATTCGCGTCATGCTGAACGTTAGATTGACATCCAACAAACTCCTCTCCTGTCCTTCGGGCACACTCTTCCCAAGGGGCGATGGTTTGAATATTTAGACCTGTCATCGCGCAAATGGTGCGCGATCTTTTTATGATAAATTTTAGATTGCTCAATAAATGCGCAATGACATTAATGTATAAAAGTTGACTTAATGGCCCTCTGCCAGCTAAAAATGCCCCCCCCCCGACATTATCGGATAATCTAATCTTTTCATATAAGTCTCCTTTCTTTGTGATAATAATTAATATTATAAACTATTTTTCAAATCTTTTCAATATTAAATTTTGAGATATAATTTGATTATGCAGGTATTTACAGAACTTACTAAAAATCCGGCTTTATCAATAGCGCTTGGTTTTTTTGACGGAGTTCATCTCGGACACAGAGCCGTAATTCAAAGTGCTGTCGATTTTGCGAAAAAAAACAATACAAAATCTGCAGTAATAACTTTTGCGGATCACCCATGCTGTTATTTCTGGGGAGTCTGTCCGAAATACATTCTTACAAGGAAAGAACGGGAAAAAAGAATTGAAGCGCTCGGGGTAGATTATCTTTATGAACTCGATTTTGAAAGCATTTCAGGCTTAACGGCAGAAGAATATTTGCGTGATATTCTAGTTAAATATTTTACCCCTCTTGCAATTTCTACCGGCTGGAACCACAATTTCGGCTGTAAAAAATCTGGAGATGTAAAATTTCTTGTACAAAATGCGAAAAAATACGGCTATGAATATTTTGAACTTCCTCCACAAAAAATTGAAAAAGAAATAATAAGCAGTACACAAATCAGAAAATTACTCGCAAACGGAAATATAGAAAAAGCAAATACTATGCTGGGGCAAAAATTTTCAATTGAAGGGGAAGTTGTTAAAGGAAATCAAATAGGCCGCACAATAGGATTTAGAACCGCAAACCTTGTTTACCCGCCCGAGTTAATTGAGTTGCCGTACGGTGTTTATTCGGTTGAAACCACATACGGAAAAGGCATCGCAAATTTCGGCATCCGCCCGACAGTAAACGGTTCTAACGCAGTTCTTGAAGTCCATATTATAGACTTTGATAAAGATATTTACGGAGAAACAATAAAAACGGAATTTAATAAAATGATACGTCCTGAAAAAAAATTTCCGTCTCTTGAAGCATTAAAAAATCAAATTCATGAAGATATTAAACAAATAAACTAACTGTTCTTCTTTATATCTAAATGATAACCGAGAATATCCAAAATTTGAAGCGTTTCCTTAAGTGTAATACTTTCTCTTATTAATTTCCCAGAAAGACTGTTTATTGTATATTTTTTGCCGGTTTTTTCACTCATCAATGAAGCAAGCTGCTTAAAAGTAACAGCTTCACGCGCCATATAGTATTTAATATCATTTCGAATATCCATTTTACAATTATATTGCAGTTGACAGATATAAAAAAATGAGTCATAATATTCTTAATACATAAAGAATATTCATTATATGTTAATAATTTTATCAATTAATGAGGAGTATGTTTTATTATGAACAACAAAGACGAACAAGCATTTACTTTAGCTGAAGTATTAATAACACTAGGTATTATCGGAGTAGTTGCGGCAATAACTATGCCATCATTAATTCAAAACCATAAAAAACAGGAAGCAACTGTACGATTAAAAAAATTCAGCAGTATGATGCAGCAGGCAATAATTATGTCAGAAACTGAAAACGGAGAAATGTCTGACTGGGCATATACAGAAAAATCAGACACTATTACAGGTACTATGGCAACAAAAGAATTTTTTATGACATATTTAGCAAAATATATAAAATATACAACTACTCAAGAAAGTAAAACAACCGATAACCGTTTTTATGTATATATGCCAGACGGAAGTTATTTTAGTCTGTATAGAGGAGATTGTATAGATTTTTTCTTTGATATAAACGGTGATAAATCACCTAATGAAGAAGGCAGAGATATATTCAGATTTCTTGCCTGCCCGGCTACTGTGCCAAATCTATGCAATGGTAAAGGCGGCTGGTGTTCCTATTACACAAAATCATCAAAAACATCAAGGGAAACAAGACTTACAAACTGTAAAAACAGAGGTATGTATTGCAGCGGTCTTCTTGAATATGATAACTGGGAATTCAAATCTGACTATCCATACAGACTATAAAAAAGCGGTTTTAATAAACCGCTTTTTTATTATTTAATTAAAGCCTGTACCTCTTTAAATTTTGGATTTTTCGCGCCTTTCAGCCACTCAAAAAGTGCAATTTCCACACAAGAAACTTTTACCCCGTTTGCTACCATCGCATCTATCCCCTGCTTAAATTCATATTTGTTACGGCTTGCACAGGCGTCTTTAATTACATAAACATCAAATCCTGCTTCAACAAGAGCTGACGCTGTTTGATGTACACAGATATGAGTTTCTATGCCGAAAATTACTATCTGCTTTTTACCGTAAGATTTAATCTTATCAAGCATACCGTCTTCTAATAAGGCATTGAAATATGTTTTTTCAACTATTTCACTATTTTCCGGCAAGGCATCAGCAAGTTGTTGAACAGTATGCCCTAGTCCTTTCGGATACTGCTCTGTTAATAACACCGGAATATTCAAATATTTTGCAGCTTTCACTGTCTTTACAGCATTTTCAACTACTACATCTTTATTCAAAGCCGCAACCAGCCTGTCTTGAATATCAATTATTAACACTAAACTGTTTTCTGCCGATAATGTATTCATTTTGTCTCCTTTATTAAACTGATGTGTATTTAAAATCTTTTATAAAATTTTCTACTATTTCAACAAGTTTTTTTTGTGTAATTTTTGTTAATGCAAGTTGTATCTCATCGTTTTCAGGACTGTCCAAACCTTCATGCGTTATATTAATAACTATTTTGGCAAAGCCCGGATAAACTATTCTCAAAGTACTGTCCTGTTTTTTATTCTTTAAGTGAAAAACGCACTGCTCAGAATCAGTATACTGCTCAATTTCCGTATCAAAAAGTTTTTCTTCCCAAGCCTTTTGCAGCCTGTAAAAAACAGGAGTAATAACTTTTTCCAGTTTTTTATTAAAAATTTGTCTGAAAATTTTATAATTTTTCGGCTTATCGTCCGCATCTTCAAGCCATTCATCAAGAGTTTCTCCGCCATCAGAAATTGAAGAAAATACATATTGTGCACTTGTAGCTGCAGCATCAGACTGTGCTTTTAAGGCATCACGTTCCATTTCATCAAAACTCTTATGAACAATAGAAGATATTCCTGCGCAAACTTCAAAATTTCCGCCGTAATTTTCAACTATTTTATTGATTACAACAACCGCACCGTTTAAATCAGTCTTTGGAAGAAGAATATAAAATTTTGCACCGCGTCCGAGTGTTGCAATATCATCCGAGCGAATAGATGCACTAACAGCATCCGCCATTTTTTCAACAGAAAATTGATTTTTCGATTCTTCAGAAGGCGCTATAACAATAAAAGACCCGTCATCGATCAAATTATCATCAATAACATTTTCAATAACCTGCTTTGCATAACTATAATTGTACATGCCTGTTATTTCGTCAATAACATTCAGCTGTTCCAAAATTTTTATATTACGAAAAGAACTCTGCTTGATTGTATTGTGTTTTATGTTATTTACAGTCCTTACTACAAGCTCGAAAGCTTCAGCATTCGAAAGAGCAAAATCATCAATTCCCGCATCATACGATGCCAGAATCAATTCGGAATTATTTGAATTTGCAAGCAAAATTATACACAAATTCTTATTCGTCCGTAATTTTTTTATCAGTTCAATCGTCAGCCTTGCTGAAGTGTTTTCATGTATAAGAACAATATCAGCTCTGCTGAATTCTAAATTATTTAGCGCTTTTTCATAATTTGACACCAGAATAGTATCATCATGTCTTAAGAATATTAATTTATTTTCCAATTCTTCCGACAAATCTTTATTATCAGAGATTAAAAGTATAGTATTTTTTCCGGTCATTAATTATACCTGTAAATGTTTCTTGATACAAAGGAAACTTCCTCCAGCACCGAACAAAATTGCCATTGCAAACATAACAGCAATAACAAAGTTCTGTGCATACAACGGAGTAGGAACCATAAAAAACTGATGCATGTGATTCAGCCCGTTCTGGACAAAGTTAAGCGGTAATAAAGCAATTACGGCACCAGAAAAACCGTAAAAAGCACCCTGCATAATCAAAGGAAATCTTATATACCAGTTTGAAACCCCCATAAGCCTCATAATTTCGATTTCTTCTTTACGCGACTGAATTACCAGCTGAATTGTATTGTTGATAATAGTAATCGTCAAAATTCCCATAATGATTACAACAAACACTGTTATAGTATTTACTATTTTGTTTAAAGCCTCAATTTTTTTTGCAAGATCCTGAGCATAACTCATATCTTCAACAGATTTTAGCTGCTTTACATTATTAAACACAGATTCTATATTCTCCGGCTTATCAACCTTTACATGCAGCGTATCAGGAAGCGGATTGTCAATATCAGGCAAATCCATCTCGCGTTTTAAATTAGCCCAGGAAGACGCCTTTGGAATAATTGTAACACTTTCGACATGTTCAAAATCTTTAATTCGGGATTTTGTAACATTGGCATCTGCATTTTCTTTCAAATAAACAGATATCTCAAGCACATTGCCGAGTTCATGCGCAAATGATGAAATAGACAGAGCAGATCTGAAAAATGAGCCGAATATTGTTAATATTGCAGCCATTGTTGTAATAATAACAAGATTTACTACACCAGTTCTGTAAATATCATGAATAGTCTGTTTGGTTAAGCGGTATAATATTCTAAGTTCGCATAACCAATCTTTTGGTATGTGTTTTTTTACTTTTCTCTTTAGTTCTGCTCTTGATGCTGTTCTATTCATACGTACCTGCTTGTATATCCCTTACAATCTCGCCTTTATCCAGAGTTATAACTCTTTTTCTAAAATAATCAACCATTGCATTATCATGAGTTGATACAATTACGGTAATTCCGCGCTGGTTAATCTGATCCAGAATCTGCATAATTTCCATAGAATTTTTGGGATCAAGATTTCCTGTAGGTTCATCTGCAATCAATAATGGAGGACCGTTTACGATTGCTCTCGCAATTCCCACCCTCTGTTGTTCTCCTCCTGAAAGTTCAGAAGGCGTTGCATTCATTTTGTCATACAAACCTACAATTTTTAATGCACCTGAAACCCTTGCATTAATTTCTTTGGAACTGATGCCTAATGTTCTGATTACATAAGCAACATTATCATAAACGCTCTGATTTTGAAGCAGTTTATAATCCTGAAAAACAATTCCCATACATCTTCTTAAATTCGGGACCTTATCATTTGAAAGATTTGCAATATTAATCCCGCCTATAGTAACAGTTCCGCTTGTCGGTCGTTCTTCATTATAAAGAAGCTTCATTAATGTTGATTTACCGGCACCGGATGCACCTACAATAAATACAAATTCTCCTGACATAATATCAAGATTAATATTTTTCAAAGCATAGTTATCATTTTTGTATTTTTTAGTAACTGATCTGAATTGAATCATAATTTTCCTTACTTATTTTACAAGACGGTATTTGTCAATATACTTTTTAACAGATAAAGTCAATTTTTCGGCACTCAGACCGTAATAATCCAAAAGCTGTTCGGATTTCCCGCTCTGCCCGAAAGTATCATTAACTCCTATACGATGAACAGGAACAGGATAGTATTCTGATAAAAGTTCGCATACGGCACTTCCAAGGCCGCCGATTATTGAATGATTTTCAACCGTAATTACAAATTTTGTCTTTTTTACGCAGTCAATAATCGTAGCACCGTCAAGAGGTTTTACGACAGGCACATGAATAATCTGAGCAGAATATCCCTGCTGTTTTAAATTTTCACAGGCTTCAATAACTTCAGCAAGAGTTTCGCCGTTAGAAATAACCGTAACGTCATTTCCATCTTCAAGTACACGTGCCTTGCAGAAGTCAAATTCATAATTTTCATCAAAAATATCACAGACATTGGTTCTGGGAATTCTGATATACATAGGGCCGTAATTTTCAGCGGCAAATTTTATAACCTGTTCACATTCTCTGCAGTCAGCAGGAACTATAACAGACATATTGGGTATCCCGCGCATCAAAGAAATATCTTCCAGTGCCTGATGGCTAGCTCCGTCTTCGCCTACCGTAACACCGCCATGAGTCCCGATTATTTTAACATTAAATTCAGGGTAGCAAACAGAATTTCTAACCTGATCGTAAGCTCTGCCTGTAATAAACATAGCAAAACTTGCAGCAAACGGAATTTTACCGACAGAAGCCAGACCTGCTGCAGTTGCTATCATATCCTGTTCCGCAATCCCGGTATCAAAAAATCTGTCAGGGAATTCTTTTGCAAAAATCTGCGTCTGTGTAGAGCATGCCAGATCAGCATCCAGAACTACAATATCCTGATTAGTTTTACCCAACTCTGCAAGAGTCTTTCCAAAAACTGATCTGATTGATTTCTTGTTTTTTTTATCAATAATCATAACAATACAATCCCGCTCATCTGTGTACAACAATAGTATAGCACAAACAAAAATTAAATAAAACTTTCAGGATTTGGGGCTTATATCTTAGTTTACACTAAATAAGTGCTTTTTGTCATTCTGAATTTAGATCCCGAAACAAGTTCGGGATGACAAACACACCTAAAACTGTAGGATGGAATAAGTGAAGCGTTCACACAAAAATTTTTTATTATTTTCAATCGTCCTTTTTTTCTGCTCGCAGAGCTTAAGAATGAACAAATACACCTTAGATGTTATATAGTGTAAACCGCGATATAAGTTCCCGGGATTTTTACAAATTTGTTAAGAATTATTAAAATATTTTGAAATTTTAGCAATTTTCTATCTTGAGGGATATTTAAACAGTAGAATAAAAATATAGAAATATTTTATTGAAAGGAAGAAATTAAATGATTCAAGCTCCAAATTTAGTAAATCCTTACATGCAGCCCCAGATGCAGCCTTATATGGCTCAACCTGTACAACAGGCTGTACCTGCTCCTAATTACAATGCAGTAAAGATTGATGTTCACAACCCATCAGTAAGTGCTCCGGGCATGGCACCTTCAATGCCTTATTATAATTACCCGCAGGCACAATTATATGATTATCCGAAAGCACAGAATCAGCCGTACTACATGCCCGTACAACAGCAGTATACAGCACCGCAGGTTCAACCACCTGCAGTACAGACTGTTACTCCTGCGGCAGTTCCACAGCAGGTAGTGCAGCAAAATTATAATGCTCCGGCTCCTGTTGTAACACAGCCTTCTGTTCAGCCGCAGCAGCCAGAACAAAAACCTGCAGAAGCTCCGAAAGTTGAAATTGAACAGCCGGTTCCTATGACTCCTCAGGTTGATTTAAATGGATTTATCGCAAAATTAACAAACCCAGATTATGAAGTTCAGGCTAACGCAATGGAAGAAATTGCAAATATGGTAAAAGACGATCCGCAAAAAGCTACCGAACTTTTAGATGAAAAAGTTGTTAACGCCTTAAATACAATTATTAATGCAGATTCAAGCAAACTTGCAGGACCGACTGCAGAACAAATTGCAGCAAGACAAAAATTAATGAAAGGCGAACAGATTTCTGATGCCGAAAAGCAATTAGCAACAACAATCACCCCGATGGAACAGGCTGAAAGGAATAAAAGCTATGCAATGTTCACATCATCAATAATGCAGAAATTATACGGTGATGAAGTTAATAAATTAACCGGTTCAACAGTACCTTTAACAGAATTACCGGGTGCAGTAACAATCGTTGAACAGTTAAAGAATAACCCGAACCCGATGGTAAGAACTTCTGCAATTGAAGCATTAAGCTACATTCAACAGCCGGCATACAAACAAGACCTGAATACATTGTTCACAATAGCTAAGAACGATCAGGATAAAAATGTTCAGGACGCAGCAGCAGCAGCTCTTGCGAAATTAGAACAAATGCCAGCAGAACAGCCTGCTCAGCAGCAACCGGCACAGGAAGTAAAAATGAATACAGAACCGGCAAAACAAGCTGCTTAATCAAATAATTTCTTTCTTCATATAATAAAAAATCCCTTGATTTAAAAATCAAGGGATTTTTATATTTGAAAAAAATCAAATTCGGCCATAAAAAATATTAATCAAGCGAATCTTTCCCCATCCCCAACAGTAAATTTCTTACAGCATTCTGCCACTCATCTAAACTCAAATCTCTATGCAGATAATCCATATTACCCGTTGCTATTATCCATAAAGAACAACCGCCGCCACGCCACCAGCCGCTGACTTTTTCAGTTCTGCAATATACACCATAATTTAACCACCATAATGAATAACCTCCGACAACAGGACTATCATCACGGCGTATTAAAGAAAAATAAAAAAAATCTTTTCCAAGCTGATTTGGTCCTCTAAAGCCATTTGTATCAACCTGCAATAATGGGGAGTACAGGTCATTATTATGTCCTATACCAATTATTGTACCATCACTTAATGCAAATTTATAATGACTTGTTGAAAAAGCAAAAGCAGGTCCCATCACACCTCCATCTAAATCACGATAAGATGCTTTATTAAAAATATTAGGTCTTTCAAATCCCCATACCTGTCCAATATTCAAATAAGGAGATAAAATATCAAAATATGTTTTAGCACAATCGGTATTTTTCTCGGCACACCATGTATTAGCAGTAC
>ERZ780117.762-NODE-762-length-12037-cov-2.288266_pt1 | contig 12037 bp, 6 predicted proteins | sample MGYA00510985_ERZ780117 | MGnify/ENA primary metagenome ERZ780117 (study PRJEB29588, sample SAMEA2159553) | human gut metagenome | biome: human gut; feature: human-associated habitat; material: faeces | place: Denmark | collected 2008/2010 ...
ATTATTTTTTCTTTTTTTCTCTTAATTCTTTAACTAATGCAGCTGTAACCATTATTTATTCCTCCTTTTAAATTTTAATAATTGTTTATTCCAAGTATTATATACATAATTATTAAAATAGAGTAGAGCAGTAGAGCCCCACTCTTTTATTCTTAATTATTATTCAGCTTTTTCGTCAGCTTCACTTGCAACTTGTTCCATTGATGTAGCTTCTTCTTCAACATTTTGTTCTTCTGTTGTTTCAAAGCTTTCTCCTTGTCTTCCTTCGATTACTGCATTTGCCATTACATCTGCAATTAGTTTTACAGCTCTTATTGCATCATCATTTCCTGGAATTGCATAATCTACTTCTTCTGGATTGCAGTTTGTATCTACAATTCCAACTACTGGTATATTTAATTTTTTAGCTTCTTTCCGATACATATCATAATAAAGCTCAATATCCGGTCTTTGCGCCTTATGCTCTGCTATTGGCATATTCATCACTTGAATCAGAATCGAACATTCAGGATATAACTCCCGGATTCTGTACACCATATATTCAAGATTTAGTCTTGCAGCCTCTATGGAAGTGGTATACGGCAAATAGGCATCATTCATTGCAAATTCAATGATTACCATATCAGGCTTATATTCTAAAACCCTCTCACGCAGATTTTCGACTCCCCAAGTAGACCACATCGCAGCTTGTGCACTATTAATGACTTCAACAGTTCCGGGATAGAGCATATTCAAACTATCCTCTAACATTGCCGGCCATCCTTCCTTGGATGCAGAAAGGCTCGTACCATATATGACAATTCTCTGATTCTCGCCGTCTACAAGCTTTTTAATGACTTTGTCTTGAGCTGATAGTGGCAATGATGCCACTATCAAAACAATTATCACAGAAAGATACTTAATGTATTTTTTCATTTTCCTACCCACACCTCTTTCACATCAGTAAAATTATAACGTTTTATACTGCTAAACGATTTTGATGTACGGGCTCCGAAACGAAGGAAATAAGGCCGTTTGTAAGAACCGTCAATCTTTTGAGGATCTCCTGTTCCACCATTCCATCCATTAGGGTAACCGGTCCGAATTGTCAGGATATCTCCGAGAGTATAATTCCGCAAATCGGCCTGTGTTAAATTGGTAGATAATTTTGTACTATATGCCCCTGGAGCATTGCTCACATAATCTATCTGGCTAACAAACAACCATGCTTCCTCAAGAGGCTGCTGATAATCCGGATTATCAGTACCCCGGGTTATTTTCACCTGAACCTCAAAGGTTCCATCATCTTTCAATACAGGTTCTCCCACCCATTGTACCCGGAGCAGCGGTTCTACAAAATAATTCTTTTTCACCACTCCTTCAAGGTCTATGATTTCTTCGGGCAGTGGAACAAAAGGCCCCTCTGGAATGATCCCATAAGTCCCCTTGAAGATCTTAGTATTATTAAAAGTACCATCACGTTTCGCAAAAAAATCATAAGGAACAGGATTGTCACTCCAACTGTATTCCATAAGACGGATACGGATACCACCATGTTCTATAGCCGTACTTGCAGCTGTTTGAATTGGCTCATTTGTATCTTTATCTATAAATGCACCTTGAAAAGTTTCTGCCGGAGCGTCATAATTATCATTTCCACATGAAGTAAAAATGAAGATAGCTGCTAATGTCCAAAAATAATATATAATCTTTTTCATAATTCTGTTGTATTTAGTAGGATACCACAATCCAATTAATAACCCTGATTCTGTCTACAGTTAGAATTTCTCGTAATTTCAGCCGGATCAATTTTCTGATAATATTGTCGTGGTTCAAAAGAGAAAATATAGGGTTCCATCGTCACACCGTTTTGGCTTCTTGGCTCAGTATACTTCACATCAAGAAAATAGGCATCATCTTCCACCGAGAAGAAAGGACATAGGATGCGATACTTGCGGTCTTTTTGTTCAGCTTCCGTATCTATTATCCTCCATCTTTTCAGATCCCAATATGTCTTATTCTCAAAAGCTAATTCTTTGCGACGCTCTGTGCGAATTATATCACGACTTTTTTCATCGGCCAAAAGAGTCGAGGATAGTTCCGTTGCTCCAGCTCTTTTTCTTATGGAATTGATAGCTTCTGTTGCAATAGAGAGATAGCTTTCCCCCTTCGCATCAGCAACTTCTCCTAAAGAAACAAGTTCCCATGCCGCTTCTGCACGATTCAGAAGTACTTCCGCATAACGAATCTCTATCCATGGTTGAGATGAATAATTTCCTCCATTAAGAGCCTTGGGATCGGGATTCATATATTTTCTCAAATAGAAACCACTAAGGTTACCATAATCCCAATTGGAAACCGGTCCACTTGCGCCGGAACGTCTCATTTTTCCAGCGTATATATCTTTCTTATCCGGATATCTGTCAGCAAGGTCATTCCAATATTTCGAACCACTTTTCAACTGGACAAGATAAGAATCATCATTATTTTGGCTGAATGAATTGACTAATTTCACTGTGTTTTCATCAACTGCCACATTATAATTTGAAGAATAATTATCAGATTCTTTCAAGAGAGCCCCCATCGTGTTGACAGATTTACCTGTCAATATACCTCTCCGGAGTTCAATAGTTTCACCCTTGAATTCAGACATTGGAAGAATTACCGTCGCAGCCAAACGCGGCTCACAATTCTCAAAAGCATCTAACGGTGACTCATAAAGTTTATAGTGTCCATTATCATCAAAGTTCTCAAATTTCCCATTGATATCTTTATTGTCAAACTCAAACATTTCCACGAAATCCAAAGTTGGGCACACCTCTGAATTGTTATCTCCATTAGATGTCTGCATCGGTTGAGCAGAATTATCGAACTGATGCAAAAATTCAGGATCAATATAGTATCTTCCAAAGATAGTTTCATAAGTATCCTCCAGGAATATTGCTGTGAAATTATCTATTTGAGCTTGCCTGTTATTTCCGGACCATTTATCCATATATAGACGATATCCTCCCTCATCTACTATTTGAGATGCTTCATATGCTGCCTTGAAGTAACCGACTGCCTTCTCTTGAGGAATTCCGCATACACGTACTCCATTAACCGGAGCATAATTTACAGTATTATACTTAGCAATAGAACCGGCATGAAGCATTATGCGTGACTTAAGAGCTGCCGCTGCATATTTGTTGGCACGTCCTTTTTGATTGCTTTCCGGAAGTAATTCTATAGCTTTATCAAGATCTGCCCCAATAAAGTCCCAGGTATCCTCTTCAGAAGCTCTGAAAAGCTTTGTATCCTCAAACGATACTGACGCCGGATAATCTATGACTTTATCAACAACCGGTACACCACCATAGCGTTTCACAAGAGAATAATATACCATAGACCGTATGAAATAGGCCTCTCCAAGAAAACTGTTAGCCTGGGCTTCCGTATAGTTTGATGCATATTTAGGTAAAACCTCCAATAATAAGTTAGCTGCCCTTATATAAGAATAAGCCTGATTCCAATACCCCACAGCCTCGTATTCATTACCGGCAGCATCTCTGCCAATAGCCTCGCCTGTACGACATGAAGGCTGAGCATAAATCGTCCACGCATAATTAAAGGGTGGATTACCTTCGTAAGCATAACGGAAATCTTCTAATGGAAGATTCATGTACATACCGGAAATATAACTAAGCGTTCCTGCCTCATTGGCAAAAAGATCCTCCTCGTTCACAACATTCACAGGAGACATGTCCAAGTCCGTGCATGAAAACATGACACTGGCACACATTATTGATACTATTGTTTTCAGTTTCATATTAATTTTATTTAGAATTTAAAGTTAAGACCAAGCGTAAATGTTTTACTAATCGGGTAAGAATAAGCCGTATCTGCACTATATTCAGGATCCAAATATTTCAAGCTCGTAAATGTCAGCAGGTTATATCCACTGAAATATACTCTTATACCTTGTACATTTATATTTTGCAACCATTTCTTAGGCAGACTATAACCGATTTCAAGATTCTTCAGACGAATGTATGAGGCATTCTGAAGATGGAAATCAGAACTCTGATCAGGAAGCGTTCCTGTATATGCGTAATGCCCCTTAACCCAATTTGTTGAAGGATCATACGGATTTGCAAGAGGATCTTCCGGATGCCAGCGATCCATATATTGAGCAACAGCACCATCTCCCCAAAGAGGCTGATACAGAATACCTTGTGGAGAAACATACGTTTTACCTGCTCCTTGAAACAACATTGAAATATCGATTCCCTTCCATTGAGCAGAGAAAGTTAAACCAAAGTTAAGAAGCGGAACAGAACTTGAATTAACAAGAGGATGTTTATCCAGTTCAGAGAATACACCATCCCCATTCCAGTCAAGGTATTCGTAATCTCCCAATATAGAGCCCCTTGCTATAAAGATAGGATTATGCCAGATTTCATCCCAGCTTTCCAATCGTCCGGCTCCCTCTATACCCCAGGTTATATTATTATAACGATTGCTGGTATTATTTTTCCAGTTTTCATACGAGTTACCGGCACGGCTCGTTTCTACATGCGTATTTTTAGTTCTTGTATAAGCAATGTTTCCTTTAATTTGATAATAGAAATCGTTGACATGGTGTCTGTGAGTAAGTTCTATTTCAAAACCTTGGGTCAAGTCGCCATTAAGATTTTCCTGAGGAAGTGTTGCTCCAACAACACCCGGAAGAGAACCGGCACGTGTAGTCAAAAGTCCACTTCGTCTTCTATTAAAGTATTCTGCTGTTACGCCAAGAAGTCCATTCCAGGCCTCCGCATCTATTCCGACATTGAATGTTCTTGACTCATACCAAGTAATTGCTTTATTGGGAATGCCGGTGCTTGTGGAAGTACTGATATATTGCCCATCAAAAACCGAACCACCATCTGATGGATATTTATATCCGGTAATATGTTGATAACGAGCTGCGCTATCATCTCCCAGTACTCCCCATGAAGTTCTTATCTTGAAATTATTAATAAAACTAAGTGGAGATTCTTTCCAGAACTTTTCTTCAGAGATTCGATAACCAGCTGATACAGAAGGGAAAAATCCCCAACGGGTCTCCTTTGGGAAAAGAGAGGAAGCTTCATGGCGAAAAGCAAATTCAGCAATATACTTCCCGGCGTAATCATAATTCAAACGTCCTACCAAAGCTCTATTAGCATTGTCATAAAGAACGGACTGATCAGCATTTTGATTAAATTCCTGGTTGGTAGTAATACCTGCAAAAACTTTATCCATGTCCAAAGCAACCTGTCGACTTCCATAGAAATTATCGCCAACTTTGTGTTGATTCTCTATAAGGATCAATGCTCCCACATTGTGCTTGCCAAAATTATTGTCATAGCTGAGGCGCGCCTGCCATAAATTATTCTGTTTAGAATAGAAATAACGGGAAATCTTATTAGGAGCTGCCGTTTGTGCACCTTTCACAATGGCATTCCCTGATGTATCATAAAGATTATATGCTTTACGATATTCATCATCATTATTAGCAATATAGTCATAACTATACATTCCGCTAACAGAAAGTCCCTTAACCCATGGAATATCCCATGTAAGAGATGCATTAGACTGAAACCATTTACTCTGATAAGTACAATGTCCGGTCAGATCGGTATCCATCAAAGCAGCAGGATTGTAGCCTGCCGGATTAAAGCGACTTGCATACATACCTTTTTCCTCATCATACCATACCGGTTCAAGAGGTGATGACAGCCATCCTTCATAAATAATCGCACCTGAATTAGCTGGAGAAGATTCTCTCTCATCCATCATTCCTGAGATGTTAAGATCAAACTTCAAATTGTTAGTCACATTAGCAGAAATGTTACTTCTAAGATTGAATTTTTCATAGTTGATAGCATTGGAACGCAAGTAGCTCTCCTGATATTGATACCCGGCACTTGCAAAGTACGTCACTTTATCTCCCCCACCTGAAATATTTATACTGTGCTGAGTTTGCGGAGCTGAGTTTCTGAAAAGTTCATTTTTCCAATTCGTTCCCCGCTTGACACCATTGCGATAATCAGCTATCTCCTCAAGAGAATATGTCCTGTTGGCACTTTCATCCACATTGTGGATCACCTTCTCGTTGACAAGAGTCATAATATCAGCTGCTTCTACAAGATCAGGAAAGTTCGTCGGCACCTGCCATGTCATATTTCCGGAATAAGACACATTCGCATGTCCTTTAGTTCCTTTCTTTGTCGTTATAAGGATCACCCCATTAGCGGCTCGCACTCCATAAACAGCAGCAGAAGCATCCTTCAGCACTGAAATACTCTCAATATCTTCTGCATCTATTTTAGCCATATTATCTCTCGGCACGCCATCAATAATAACAAGAGGAGTTCCAAAACCACGAATATCCATCTTATTGGTGAATTGCCCGGGTTCAGAAGTATTTTGTACAATACGTAAACCAGGAATCTTACCGGTAAGCATATTCTGAAGATTCTCATTTTTCGTAGTTACTATTTCCTTATTCTGTATAGCAGATACCGCTCCGGTCATAGTCACTTTTTTCTGTACACCATAACCCACAACAACCACCTCTTCAAGCTCTACATTATCTTCTTGCAGCACAATTTTATACTTTTGAGGTTGGGCAAGTACAGTGAATTGATACTCCCGATAACCAATACTGGAAACCTTCAGTACTTTCCCCACAGCCGCTTGCATTGTAAAGTCTCCATCCACATTAGAAATACAACCATTTGATGTATTGGCAGGATCAATAACGACAGCACCGATTACAGGTATTCCGGCAGTATCAACAATAGTACCGGAAACCGTCATTGTAGTCCCATTTTGTGCATGAATCTCTATCGCTGATGCGATAAAAGCCACGCAAATAAAAACCTTTAAAAGGTTAGACAAATGTTTTTTAAGTTTCATAAATACGTTATTATAAGGTTAAACATCATTTTTAGTTAATAATAAATATCTAAACTCATTCAAATTCTTTCCATCCCGATAAATATTCATAAGAGTATCTACCGTTCTACACGAAATGTAGCAGACGATCTAATATCATCAGAAGCAGTACCTACAAGAATCTGAAATTTACCAGGCTCCACAACCCATTCATCATCATGCATATATAACATCATAGACTTTTTATTCAGCGTAAATGTAACGATCTGAGATTTGCCTGCCTCCAAATGTATTCGTTCAAAAGCACGTAACTGCTTTGCTGGAGTTGTATAACTACTTACATCATCACAAATATAAAGCTGCACAACCTCATCTCCGGATTTCTGTCCAGTATTAACGATCTTCACCCTAATATTTACAATACAATCATCTGCTGTCTCATTTAATGTCACTTCCATATCCGAGTATTCAAAAGAAGTATAACTCAATCCATATCCGAAACAATAGCGTGGCACTCCAACCTCTTCAAGATATTTATTGCGGTTTCCTGTTCTCTTCGGATTATAATATACAGGGAGTTGTCCAACAGAACGGGGTATCGAAATACTTAGTCGTCCTCCGGGGTTATAGTCTCCAAAAAGAACATCAGCTAAAGCATTGCCCCCCTGCATACCAGGATACCAAGCATCAATAATGGCATCGACTTCTTGAATTATACCTTCTAAAAGTAAAGGACGCCCTTTTATCAATACTAATATTATTGGCTTTCCCAATTTCTTAATTTCTTGAATAAGTTCCAACTGCAAGCCCATAAGATTAAGCGTCGCTCTATCATACCCTTCTCCACTTTCCATATCACTGATTAAATTAGCAGATACTTTTGCTGCACCTGTTTCTTCATATTCAGATGAAAAATCGCGCGCACTGGATCCTCCCATAACCATAATAACAACATCTGCGGAAGCCGCTGCATTCAAAGCGTCACGAATGCCGATACGGCTGGTATCACGTATAGCGCACCCTTTTGCATAAATCACATCTTCATTATCAACCTTATTCTTAATACCTTCGAGAGCTGTAACTACCGAAGCTGTAGTCTGCGGTGCAGTATAATCTCCCAGCATATTATATATATTGTCTGCATTTGGACCGATTACAGCAATTTTCTTACTACAGTTTTTCTTTAAAGGCAAAATATTATCCCGATTTTTTAATAAAACAATAGATTGGCGCGCTACTTCTCGTGCCAGTTCCAAATGTTCAGAATTTGCCACCATTTCCGGAGCTGCCTTTTCGTCAACAAAGGGATTATCAAAGAGCCCCATTCTAAATTTAAGTCTCAGGATTCGACTAACCGATTGATCTAATACTGCCGGAGATACATCTCCCTTTTTCACTGCTTCACCTAATTGATCACCGTATACATTCATTCCCAAATCATTATCCAAACCTGCATTTACAGCTTTCACAGCTGCTTCATAATCGCTGGCAGCTACGCCATGCTCTCTTAATCTTCCAATGGAACGAAGATCGGAAATAGTAAATCCTTGAAAACCCCACCTATTTCTTAAGACTTTGGTAAGTAGGTGGTAGTTAGCAGTAGAAGGGATCCCATCAATTTCATTGTATGAACTCATCACTGATAATGCTCCTGCATTTATCGCCTCTCGGAAAGGAGGCAAAATAGCTTCTTCCATTTCACGCATACCCACATGAGCGCTAGCCCCATTATGACCTCCTTCGGTCCATCCATAAGATGCAAAGTGTTTCAAAGTAGAAAGAAGACTTTCTCCGGGGTTAAAGTCATCCCCCTGAAAACCGCGTACAAGCGCTTCTCCCATTTTGCCTATGAGAAACGGATCTTCGCCATACGTCTCTTCAACCCGCGACCAACGTGGGTCACGCGCCAAGTCAAGTACTGGACCATAACCGATATGAGCTCCTTGTGCTCTTGCCTCTTTGGCTATGGCACGTCCCATTTGTTCTATCAATTTGAGGTTCCAAGTACTAGATTGCCCTATAGATGTCGGGAAGACAGTTGTACCAATGGCCATGTGACCATGAGGACATTCTTCCGCAAGGAAAAGAGGAATACCCAAACGGGTCTTTTCAATCACATATCGTTGAAGCTTATTAACTGCTTTAGGAGCCAAAGTTGGATTAAGCCCAGTTTTCAAAGTACGCTGTGTCCAAGGATCCGCACGCATAAATCCCCACAACGAACCAATATGATATTTATCAAGTTCTTCCGTTAGTCTTTTTGTCAATCGGACATCATCCCCCACGCGCTCATACATGTGCCAACCCAGAGAAGTCAACATCTGCCCAATCTTTTCTTCTAGTGTCATTTGCGAAAGGATGTCCTCTACACGGGATTCTATGTCTAAAGTAGGATTCTCGTATATATCCATTTTCCCATTTTTGTTCAGATCATAGAACAATATATTCGTTTTCTTATCCTTGACAAGCTTAACGATTTCCTTTCCCTTTACATAAAACGGGAAAAAAACAAGCAATACAAATATGATATTAGTTAGTTTCATTCTCACCATATTATTTCTATCATTTAGTCTTGCTACTAAAGCCACAAATAAACTTCACTTTATAGCAATCGTATTTATTGAATTGATTACAACAACTGTCCCATCTCCTTTAATCTAATTCTGAGCCGGGTTACGTCTATACTATGCACATCAATAGTGCCGGCCTTATAAATTAATCCGGCCGCCGTCCCTACAGCTTCACCCGTTACTAAAGCGGGAGGCATGACCCGTAAGCTACCATGAGCATAATGGTCAGTTGATATACACCGTCCGGCAACAAATACGTTCTTTAATCCGACAGGCAACAAGCAACGTAGAGGAATACCATGCGATTCTCCTTTCCCATATTTCGGATATTTTGTCGCATCTTCTTTGTGTACGTCAATATAATAAGAATTACGCCCAATTCCATCCTCAAATTCCTTACGGTCCAGCCAATCCTCTAACGTGAAAGTATAATCACATTTTATTCGTCTACTTTCTCTTACCCCCATTAATGCTGCTGTCGCAGCCAAGTAGGAAGAAGCAAACGTTTTCGGTTCATACTCAGCTAATCCTTCCTGAAATTGTCGTGCAATTTTTCTCCCAGTTATCATCGCAGATGAAAGAGAAGCGGGATCAATACTATTAACCTTCACGTGCCCGGCATTAAAAGCCAGATATCCCGGTCCTGCATATTTATCATTAATATGATAATCTTTAATAAGATTGTACTTACCAGATTCAATTATTTTAAAAATGGGGCTATCCTTCTTACTGGATTGAACAGTCCCTATCAATGAAAATTCATAAGGATCAATATTTGATAAAGCAAAACACAAAGAACCTTCTTGTACATCCCCTTTATCATCTCCCATATCAAAGTCTGCTCCTGCCCAAACTGCCAGGTCCCCATCCCCCGTGCAATCAATGAACAGTTTGGCCTTGTAAGCTGTTAGTCCTGCTTTATTTGCAACAATAATAGCATCAACCGTCTCCTTATTTTTCATTTCTACAGCTGCCATGTTAGAAAAGAACAATACAGAAACTCCTTGTGACATAACCAGGTCATCATAAACCACTTTTAAATATTCTGTATTGATAGGAATCCAATCATAGCCTCTTGCATGAGGAACTCCTTTTTTAGCTTCCATAAAAACCTTTTCAGCAATTCCTTTATATATAATCTTTTCTTTATCGGTAAACGGACACCATGCATTCAACAAACCGGAAGTTCCCATCCCTCCCAACGCTCCGGTACTTTCAATAATTAGAACTTTAGCACCTTCACGGGCAGCAGCTGTCGCCGCTGCACATCCTGCAGGACCACCACCCACAACTATCACATCCCACTGATTATTTACTTTTATTTTATTCTTGTTTAATACCGCACTTTCCTCAGTAGTCTCCACCTCCGCATTTATAATTCCCGGAAATGCCGCTGCCATGGCAATCATTCCAGACTTCTTCAAAAAATCTCTTCGTTTGATCATATTATACTACTCATTTATATTAATAACAATCTCAATTTTCACTCTCAATAATAACATTCCCAATATTTTGCTTCTTTAAACTACAATCCACAAATCAGCCGACAATATATTTTCCATACTTCAAACATGAAATCATCTTGGTTATGATATAGCAAATGACGTATGTAACCAGTGCCGTCACCAATATTGTAATAGCAGGTGACATTGCAGAATTACACAAACCAAAGATATATGGCAGAATTAACATGTGCATAAGATACATACCATAGCTCATACACGAAATATCACGGATTATTTTGTAAGCTTTACCCGTATAACTGATTTTCTTAATAAACATAAATGCCCCAAAACTCATTAAAACTGGAGCTATTGAAGTAGTTTGCCAGCTTAATTCCAACTGCTGTACAGCTTCAACTGTAAACGAACGCGTATAAAATGACCAGACACAAAACAAATATCCTATTAAGAAACATGGAAGAGCCACATAAAGTGTCTTCTTCATAGACCAGTTTAAATACTTACGAATATAATGAGCCATTATTACATATCCCACATATCCAGATACATAATGGAACAAAGGGAATGGGTTCCACCAGCATTCCCCGAAAATATCCCCGAATATCTCATGAGCATGCCAAAATAAAGTGGTAAATAACCAAAGAGCTAAGAAAAATTCCTCTTCACGCCGGCTGACCTGCTTCAACCATGAAGATAAAACCGGCATAATCAAATAAATACCAAGAAGCATGTAAATAAACCACAAATGTGAAGCTCGTGGAATAAAATTGATGAAAATTTTCGACAGGTTATTTTTTACATCTGTCATAGTATATTCTTCCCATAATATAGGAAGAACTGCATACATAACAAGCCATACAATAAAAGGAATGACAACCCGTATAAAGCGTTTACGGAAAAAAGTTTTAGTATCAGTTTTTAAAGGTACTAACAAATATGCAGAAGCAATAAGGAACAGTGGTACAGCCGGACGTACAAACCCATTGATTAAACATACGCTCCAACGCCCTGCCTCAGAGGGAAATGAAAAAGAATAATCATTCGAATAGATACACTCTGATGCATGTACTATCAATACCATTAAGCAAGCAACAGCACGCAGCCAATCTAAAAAGATTACGC
>ERZ780117.763-NODE-763-length-12029-cov-3.582846_pt1 | contig 12029 bp, 16 predicted proteins | sample MGYA00510985_ERZ780117 | MGnify/ENA primary metagenome ERZ780117 (study PRJEB29588, sample SAMEA2159553) | human gut metagenome | biome: human gut; feature: human-associated habitat; material: faeces | place: Denmark | collected 2008/2010 ...
TTCCTTTTAAGCCGTTCCTCTGGATATAGTCCTGGATAATCTCTTTGGTTTTTCTGGTGACCCGCACATATAGATCGCTGTAGTGATTTCCTATATCTGTCTGCGGGACTCCTTGGTCAAGCAACGTCTGGTATAATGATTTTTCTTCCATCTTTTTCCTTTCTTAAAAGCAATGGCAGGCCCCGAAAGGCCTGCCCGCTGTGGTTTAAGCTGTTTTTCCCACCGGAGGCTTAATGAGATACTTCATATCATAGTTGGTATAAAGCTTCCCATTTTTTTCTTTCTTCCGGATAATTACAATGCAGGCGATAAACTTTCCCTTTACATCGTCGGTCATCGCCTTCATATCCGGCGTGTCCTGTCCCGCCTGCGGCGCCCATGCGGCGACCGAAATCAGGTCTGAGGCCCGATCCATTGTGTCTTTCTTGAACAAAAGCATGTTGCAGTCGCCTTTGTCTTTCACATCAATCACATAGCCCTGGATCAGACCAAGAGCGCGTTCATCTTTTAGTTCGTATGGATTTATCATCGTTTCCCTGCCTTTCCATATCATCTTCTCCATATCAGAAAACCTGATGAATCAAAAAATAGCTGTCTTCCGCAAACGGATCCTCTCCTATGGGGACCACTCCGTATTCACTGCCGCCTTCCTTTCTGGCAGTATGGTCCCTTGTGGTATCCAGGCTCCACCACTGGCCGTCAAAAAACACCCGGTTCCATGCGTGGCGGAAGGCCGGCTCGCCCTGATAAGTTCCGTCCAATACATAGCAAGGGATTCCCTGGCTCCGGCACATAGCCGCAAACAGACAGGCGTAATCAAAGCACACGCCTTTCTTGCTCTGCATCACTTTCCATACATGGAATGTATGGCAAAACAGAACCTCGCTTTCTTCGTCGTAGGAGATATTCTGGATGATCCAGTTTCGGAAGACCGTCACCCTTTCCGCGTCCGACGAACAGCCTTTCGCAAGCTCGCAGCAAAATCTTTCGAAGTTGTCATCCCATTGGATGGTCGCGCCATTGCCTGTGCCGGTCTTCACAACTGAAAAGGAATCCATCATCAAAAGTACAGCAGCCATCAATCCCAAAATCAGCAGGCAGGCCTGCACCGTCTTGCGCTTGATTCCTCCTATAAAAGATTTGTCAAAATGTAATCCGTATAATGTTCTTTCTGGCCGTCCCTTTCCTCTTTTCTGCTTTCCACGCAGTACTCAACCAAAACCGGGTCGCCGATGTTCCTTCTGCCGGCGATAAACTTCAGTTCATCCCCTTTCAATACAAAGCGGTGATAGCGGCGCAGCTCCCTGCCTGAATCATGAAGAACCGTTTCACAGACGAGAATACTCCACAGATCCTCATTGCTGCTGTAGATCTTCTGAAGTCCCGCCATCGTTCCCTGTAAAAATCCTTTGTTCAGATACGGCACACTGACCTTTTCGTCTCCAATGACCGAGCCGAAAACAGCATGGTCCGCCGTCCGGTTATGGAAGAAACGGGACACTCCGTTTTCGTCCCTTTTCCCATTGGTCGTTAAATGGTACTGGACATATACGATCTGACCGTCTCTTCCATTTTCCCGAAACGATTCCGCCAACTCATCATAGGCGACAAACTGGATAAAATGCAGTTTCCTGCGGTTTGTTCCCGGTTCCCGTTTCTCCGCTTTTACCTTGATGGTAAGCAGAGCCAAATTACTTCGCGGCGAGTAGATATCGCCGACCAGGATTCCCTGAAGGTGTCCGATATTGATGTTTGTGCTTACGAATGCCATAAATAATACCTCTCTTTGAACTAATTTTTCAAAAAGGCGTTTCAGGGAATCCGAAGCCGGCGAACACATCACATAGTCTCTTTAAACCTCACGAATGATGTAAATCTCCCTGGTTGGGCCATCATCTTCGTCCTCATCTTCGTAATCGTCGGTGTCCTCATCATCCTCGTAGTCGTCCTCGTCCAATTTATCGTCATCCCCGCAGGAAAGCTCGGAATATTCATATTGCACTCCGGAAATGTCAGAGATGATCTGACTGTCCGAACCAAGGGCCGCACCGATTACACCGTGCGCACCGAGCATGACTGACCTCAAGATATACCGATAAATATCCTCAAAGGAAATAGCACGCTGGGCGACATAGCCGCTGCTTTTCAAGACCGCCTCCACTGCCTGGTGGATATTGTCCATAAGAACCGTCACCGTTTCATCCAAAGCATGCTGCAGCTTTTCAAACTCTTCCGGCTTCATGGCAAGAATTTGGTATCGGCCGCTGCCATAATACTGGCACATCGTTCTCGTGGAATTTTGCAGGCTGAGCAAATCCGAAGAGCTTACGATTTTATTGCATTCTCCTCCGGGCATAAGAAGCGTCTCCCCGACAATGGGATGATAGTGGTAGTTTTCTTCCCCGTCTTCGGAACGCACCTTTACTCTGCACGCCAGTACATACATCATATCCGGCTTCTGGGTAACCGCCTCCTCCGTTTGGCCCAATCCGCCCATCAGCATTTCCATAGATTCCTTCAGTTCAGGATTCTCCAGGACAATTTGAGCGATTTTTTCAAGAAGTTCGTTTCTGTTCATCATGATCATTCCTTTCTTTTTCAGCTTGTTTGATTCCCGGATATTGCCGCATTGCAGTCGTCCAGCAGCCTGCTCAAGGTTTCATGTTCCTTTGTTGCCTGCTGATAGCCGCTTCTCATCGACATGAGACGATCCCGCAGATATGGAAGTATATCCGTCTCCGTGTTTTTGGTCTCTTCTACCATTTGGGAAATCACATTCCTGTCGGCTCCTATCGTGTACAGAGTACCGATTGTTTTTGCGAAGATGAGATTTTCTCTCGTCATCTTCAGACTCCTGTTCTGCACCTTTTCTTGAATAACCATTCTGAATTCCTCCTTTATTAATTTAAGGTTGCGCCGATACATTAGCTGAGGAGGCCTTTATTTTCAAGAAAAAAGCGTCCTGAAAATTACTCAGGACGCAATCCGTTATTTCCGGTGGATATAAAAATTTTTCGACGGGTCCCGCAGCGGCAGATTAGAAACTGCGTCATCCTCCTGTTCTTGTTCTTCTTCCTCCTCGATATACTGTTCCTCCGCCTCTCCCTCAAATTCCATCATCTCCGGGGCAGGTTCCGTCTCTGGCTGTTCTTCCGGTACTTCTTTTGATGCTGAGGCAGGCGGCCTTGCTTTCTCCTCGTTTTCCTTTTGCACCTGCCACTTGTCACTGGCATCAATCGCCTTCAAAAGCTCCCGCGGCTTCTCCTGGGCCAAATGGAATTCCTGGCCGGAAATCAGGCATAGGGCTTCTTTTACAGCAAGCAGCGTCTCAAAGCATTCCGCCGTACAACTGTTTTTCGCTTCCTCAAACTGCTTCCGGTTGCCCAGATCCGAGCCTATGTGTCTCTGAATACAGTCATAGAATTCCCGGGCAAATCCAACATTTGGGATCTGTTTCAGATTTTCCCCCTTTATCCCGCAAAGAGTGCAAACGAGCGCCGATACCTGCAATGGCTTCATCCCCTTTAATTTTTCCATCAGTTTTTCCGGCCTGCTGCAGGAAACTGTAGGGGCCTTGGGGAAGATTCCTTTTAATGAGAGTATGCACAGGATATGCTGCACATCTGCATTTTCTGCTTTCATATAATTGCGGAGCATCATGATCAGCGAAACCCGTTTCCCCACAGGCAGTTCGGCCAGTGCTTTGTTCAAAGTGGATTGTATGCCGGCGTCAGCTGTATATCCCGATTTTAACATCAGTTCAAAAGACGATATGGCAAAAGAATCCTTGTCCACAATCTTCCCGCCGGTCAGGCGAAGTCTTTTTTGACGAAAATCCTCCAGTCCGCCACAGTTATCATAGATGTCGCTGTTACTCCGCATCAGCATGGAGTGGACAGTCAAGTCTCTCCGTATACATTCGTCAAATCTTTCCGGCTCCAGATTGCTAATACAAAGAATCTCCACTGCTTGGCCAGACAGCCGCGCAGAAATGTTTCCTTCCTTTCCGTTGGCCGCATCCTTAAATCCGCATTTTACCAGTATCGGCTTTAAATCTTCTGCCGGCGTATCCGAAAGCAGATGGACAACGCCATCTGCTCTATTCATAGACAAAAGTTCAAACACCGACTCCCGGTACACATAACAAAGCACCCCGTTTTTCTTTAATAGTTCCAAAGCCGTTAAAAGCTTATCCCGGTTCATATATTCCCTCCCTGTGTCTCCTTATATCGTTTTGCAAGAGTTTCCGCCGTATATGTACAAAGGATAAAGGTGCCGTCATCCAACACAACAACGGTTTTGATGGGTTTATGCTTTGTGGCGTCGATCAGTTTGCCGGTTCCGGCCTCTTCCCTGAGCGCGATGATATCTTTTTTGACTCTGGTCGATTCATACGGCAAAATAACCTTGATTTTCTCTATAGGTACATAGTGGTCAAAGCCAAGCTGAAACAATATCATCCATCCACCCCTTCCTTTTCCCCGCTGCGCAGTGGGGAAAGTATTTTTTCTATCTCCCTCGGGTCCGCTGCCTTCAGAAGTTTCGTCGTCATCATGTTCAGCATGATAACATCCGACCAGAACAGCCGCAGCGAGCCGTAATCTGCTTCTACCTTTTTCATCAGAGCTTTTAGATAACGCTCCGTCCGTTTCCGGGAAATATTTAATGTCCTGGCACACAGCTCCACATCCCATTTGTTTAAAACCACACGGTATGTCTTTCCTTTCACGCCGACACCTCCATCTCTGCTTATGTATGGGGTATCTGCAATCAGATACCCGCCTGTCTTATTCCTTCTTTTCCCTCTGATACAGCTCCAGTCTCTGTTCTTTTGTAAATAACTTGTACTTTTCACGCTTTCCGCTGGGATGCAGGATCATCATCTGGTCGCCTTCAAAGCGATATTCCAGTCCTTTGGGCAGCATGACCTCCTGGATTCCCTTCTGGTACCGGATGCGGATGGCTTCACTTCCTGTTAAAATAGGAATCAGCAGCCGCCCATACCGATAGCCAAACGCATTTTGCGCCATCATCCGGCCGCCGTCCTCCAGGAACTTCATCAGTTCTCCGTGGGTGTGGGGATATTGGAACCGCTTTGTTTTCAGACGTTTCTTTACCTCGTTGTACAGGGAGCGTACCGCATCGCAATCTTCCATGCTCAGATACTCAACATCCTGGACGGTATTCAGGGATTTCCCCGTTATCCATGCGGCCCAACGGCAGCTCTCATAAATGGTCATCCCGGCCGCGCCGCATAGGTCGAACAGAATCTTTTTCACAATTTTTCTCTGGTAGTGCAGCTCCCTGTCCGCCATGGTCCCAATCACATTGCCTTCCCTGTTCATGTAGGCATAGGCACCACACTCGCAGGCCCACACATAGCCTTCGTTGTCGTCGTGGTTTTCCCCAAAGAAATCCGCTTTGGCCGTTTTGGACGGAAGGCCGTTGCAATACGGGCAGATATCAGCCGCTGTGTCCGACCGTGTGGTCTGGCTCCTCACTTCCCGTACCAGCTCCACGAAAATCAGATATCCATCCGCTTCATCCGGAAACGAACTTTCCATATCCACCATGCGGTTGAATACATCGTTGAACAGCCCCGCCGCCTCTGTCTTTTCCAGTGCAATGTCAATTCCCGTTTCCTCGCAAAACGCTGGTTCGGAAAGGGCGTTTTTGAACGCCTCGTATGCTTCGGAAATAATTTGCTTGCCATAAGTAGCCTTGATCTGTTCCACCGCGTCATACAGCATTGCTTTCGCCTCTGCATAACCTCTCATTTGCTGGGGCTGTTCAAATATCCGCTTTTCAAAATCAGATACTGCAAACAATGCCTCCAGTTCCTTCACCGTCTGATTCATCCGTCCGCTGAGGGTGATCATGCAAAGTAAATTGTTCATTGCCGTTCTCAAATCCCGTTCTGTATCCGTCATTTTTATTCCTCCTGTATGAAATCAATCTATGCAGGGGAAAGATTAACTTCCGGCAGGCGGGAAATCAAGAAAATCACTCTGACGCCGGTTCCGTTTCCGCATTTTCCGAACTGTCCGGCGAGCTTTCCCCCGTTTCTCCCGCCGGCGAAGCTTCCTCCGAAGGCGCTTCCTCCGTCCCACGGTTCGGGAATATCAGATTTCCGTTTTCGTCCACTTCCTGCCAGCCATAGCTGCCGTCAGAAAACTGTACGAGCCACAGATACCGATAGCCATCTTCCGTCTCGGTATAGTACACGTCGCTGTAATTGTCCACCCTCTGATATCCCTCCGGAATCTCGATTTCTTCCGGTACACTGGTCTCCTGTGGGATATATATCTGCTCACCCTGTTCCGGCAGGGTGAAATAAATGATGAAAAATACTGCCACAAGAAGTCCCAGAACCCCTGCGGCTATTTTTTCAATCTTCATAGGCTCCTCTCCTATTCGCCCGCCATGGCGATCAGCGCCATGCGCAGTTCTCGTTCCTCATCGGTCTCCTCACCGTCACTGTCCTCTTTCTGTTCCGGCTTGTCTGTCCGTACAGTGGCGGCGGGGGCAAAACCGACATGCTCTGTTTTTTCCGGAACAAACTCCACCTTCGCCCTTTTTGGTATCGGCTTATCCGGCGCCATCTGCACCTCTTCTGAAAAAGGATTAACAGTCCTGCTTTTTATCACACCTTGGCTGCGAAGATGCTTTCGTATGATTTCCTTAATCACCTTGTTCCTCTGATTAGACGGGATTGAAGCGACAAACGCTTCAATCTCCCTTGAGGACGTATGAAAGGAAATATCGCAGGGGCTTTCGTCCATGGAGAGCAGCACCGTCTGAGGGATAAAGGCTATCCTGTTATGCAGCTCCGCGGATAAGATGCTGTTCAGGTAAAAGCTCAGCATTTTCCCGCTTACCGAATGGCGCCACTTACATAAATCCGGATCCTTTTTTAAAAATCGCAAATGAACGCGCACGATACCTCCTCCTATCGAAATCGGGAAACCAAAAGGTTGTAATACCCCCTCACATTCGCTCTGGCCGCCTCCCTTCCTTCCCCGGAAAGGATAATCTCCAGCGCCTTTGTGTCCTTATAAAAATCACGGATGTACCGTTCCCAGGCAACACCGGTTCCTCCGGTCAGCAGGATTACATCCACGTTGATCATATTATCGTAGGCCGCATTGAGTTCCTGGAGAAGTTCATTGCAGACGCTCCGCAGGTTCCCATAGAAATTCTTTTTGAAATCATACGGCTCTTTCTTTGGCCCATAATGAATGACGCCGCTGTCGAACGCCTTCTCCAGGTTGTATACCGAGACGTCCGCCTTATTTCCGGACGCCCGCAGGATATCGCTGCAGGTACGCTGGTACACCTCCTGCATGGAATAGTTCTCCCATGTCAGCGACGCGCCTTCTTTTGCGCCCTGGATAAAATGGTAAGTATCCGTTGTATGGAACCCGGCGTCCAGGATCAGGACGTTTTTCTTCAGAAGTGCCGGGTTGGTCATGACGCCGGCCTCGCTGATCACGCTGGACATCAATGTTCCAAACGGCTGCTTGCAGACATGGATATCCCGCCTTTCCAATTTCACCTTCACATTGAGCCACGGCCTTTTCCCGATCCGGACATAAAAAGAATGTTCCCCCGTCAGGCGCTGCAGAAGCGTTTCCGTATCCTGTACAATAAATTCCGGCGGCAGGCCGGTCTGTACCTTCAGCGGCCTTTCGTCCATATCATATCCGCCTTCCGGCAGCCCCCGCAGTTTTGCGAAGAAAAAGCCGATACGGCTCTGTACGAGGAATTCCTCCGACTGCACCCGCTGCCTTCCTAAAAGCGTTGTGGATTTAATGGCCGTGCTGCCATACAGCAGCGTCTTTTTGGCCAGACTGCCTACATACCACATCTGCCCTTTTTCATCCCGGTATCGGATATCCTCCCCATTGATCAAAAGCGGCGAATCGTTTCTGGCCTTGACCACAATGCTGGGGATAATGGACGCATTGCAGGGCGATTGTATCTTAATTCCGGAATACCCAATGTCGAGCCCACAAAGCAGCGGCGACGGCACGGGACAGTTTAAGCTTTGAAAGCGGATATCCGTCTGATAACAATAATTGGTAAGCATGTGACTGCGCCTCCTGTTCTGGTTTTTGGGAAAAGTAGCAAATGGGTTTTCATTTGTCAAGAAAAAAGAGCCACCGCATAAGGGCAGAGGAGCATAAAGAAGTATTGTAAAAATACTGACCTATGCCAAGTGAATGGGAAATAAGAAAACTCTATGTGAATGGATTAACCATTTGCATAGAGTTTTTCTTTTGTCATGGAAAAATTTTCAGCGTCCGCAGGACGCGCAGCCGTCACCGAATGGGGACGATCTTGGGGGCTTGGGGGGAATCCCTCAAAAAGCATTTTGGCCGGTGCAATCCGGCTAAAATCGCAAAACATGTATATGTTTGCATTGCTTGCCGATTTTATCCCGAATTCGGGATAATACAGGTAAGCAATGCGGCTTTGTCCACGGCGATGCCAATAAGCTGGATTTCCCGGACGGGAGCTTTGATGCTGTGATCAGCAACTACGTCTATCATAACATTATGGGTGCGGACAAGCATGCCCTGCTGCTGGAAAGCCTGCGGGTACTGAAAAAGGGCGGCGTGTTTGTCCTGCATGACAATATGAAGCCGCAGATGTACGGCGACATGAACGCCTTTGTGGAGGAACTGAGGGGCATGGGCTTTGCCGAGGTTCAGTATGTGGAGACCGCAGAGAAAATTTTCGGCTCGAAGCAGCGTGCGGCTATGATGATGCTGGGCGATTCTGCTATGATCGTTGGAAGAAAATAATGCCGGAATCAGTAGGGATGCAATCCATATGAAAAGAGCTTATCATTCCGGCGGCTGGACTGCGCTTTTTGAGTCTGTAAACAAATTACAGGAGGACAAGTGATATGAAACACAACGGCTTTTATTTCTGGATGTTCAAGAGTCCGATGAAAGCAGTCCTGACGGAGAAATACGGCAACGCATATGCTGGGGAGACTATGAAAAAGAGCAAAAAAGTCTATCGTGAACTGGTCGGGAAAGCTGCCGACATTGGTGACGACAACCCAATGGCATACAACGAGCTGTTTGCACTCGCCTTTGTCGCACCTTACATAGCAAGCGGGAAGAAGATCCCCCCGGAGACGGTGCAGGAGATGATGCGGCGTTCGCTTTACCACATCAAGTGGTATTTTGCGAAAACCGACCTGAACACCGATAAGGGCAAGGCAGAGAACAAAAAGAGCATCGTGAAGTATGTCAAGTGGTACACGCCGGAAAAGGAAAAACAATATCCGACATCGTTCAAAGTGGACTTTGAGGGACAGCCTCATGAAGGAGCTTGCTACTACCGCATCACCCGCTGCCCCATCTGCGCCTATGCGGAAAAGCTGGGCGTTTCCGAGTTGATGCCGCTGTTCTGCGAGTTGGACGAGGTGATGATCACACTCCAGCACGGCGTGCTGCACAGAAAGCAGACGTTGGCAAACGGCGGAGAATTCTGCGACTATTACATTACAGGAAACAGAGAATAAACGAAGAAGCTCGTATCGTCAATAATGATACGAGCTTCTTTTCATATTTTTTAGATTGTGTTTTTTCAGACCTTCCATCCGGCAGCCTGCTTGCGCTCCACCACGAAGCGGCGGTAGAGCCCGTCAACAGCAACCAGCTCGTCATGGGTGCCCTGCTGAACGATCTCGCCGTGATCGACCACAAAAATTTGGTCGGCATGGCGCACGGTTTTCAGCCGGTGGGCGATCATGATGACCGTCTTATCATGGGTCAATTCCGCAACGGCCTCCATCAGCTCCTTTTCATTTTCGGGGTCGACATTGGCGGTGGCTTCGTCCAGAATGATGATGGGTGCGTCCTTCATGATGGCGCGCGCAATGGAAATTCGCTGACGTTCGCCGCCCGAAAGCGTAGCACCGCCTTCGCCGATGACGGTGTCAAAGCCGTTCGGCAATGCCATGATAAAGTCGTAGCACCGCGCCTTCTTCGCAGCGGCCTGCACCTCCTCCATGGAGGCGTCGGGCTTGCCAAAGCGGATATTGTTGGCGATGGTGTCGGAGAACAGATAGACCCGCTGAAACACAAAGGAGAAATTGCGGATGAGGCTGTCGTAGCTGTACTCCCGCACATCCCGTCCGCCGAGGCGCACGCTGCCGCCCTGCACGTCCCAGAACCGCGCCATGAGATTGCACAGCGTGGTCTTGCCACTTCCGGACGGACCGACGATGGCCACGGTGGTTTTCTCCGGGATGGTCAGGGACACATCGTGCAGGATGGGCTTGCTGTCATAGGAGAAATCCACATGGCCCGGCGTATCCAGCAGATTGAGCTTGTAAGTCTTTCCGTCCCCGGCCTTGTAGAAAATGGTAACGGGGTGGGACTTGATGGTGATGCCCTTTTCCCGCTCCAGGTCCATGGCGTCCAGAAGCTGATCCTGCTTCTCCCGTTCGGAAATGGTATTCGTCTTTTCCAGCAGCCGGTCGGAAAGGGTGGTCTTTCCGTGGTCGATGTGAGCGATAATGGAGAAATTGCGAGTCAGTTCAATGGACATGGTGGTCTCTACCCTTCTAACATGAGTGCCCTGTGCGCGGGGAGGGTAACATAGCCCATGCGGCGGTCAAGACTTGAACATGACTGCCTCCCGTTCCCTGCCGCGTCGGCTTCATTCGCTCCGGGAAAACCGTCATTCATGACAGGGGCTGCGCCGGGAGATTGAACGTGAGGGAAGAAGGAAGGCTCTCAACCGGTACAGGCACGCGAACCTTTTCCCGTGCGGTCATTTCTTACCCAGCCAGCATATGAAATCTTTTTTAGCAGCCATTTTAAGCCTATTTATTCCCGGTCTCGGCCAGTTGTACAAGGGCCACTTTGTCCAGGCCATCATCTGGTTCCTGGTGGTGGGTGCGGCTTACGGCCTCCTGTATTGGTTCATCTTTGCACTCGTTCCTATTGTCTTGCATATCATTTGTATTTTGCAGGCCTACTTCATGGACAATGAATGATGACTGCCGTTTCGGCTCACAGCCAGGATGGCTGAAAGAGCAGCGCATCCTGCGGATCGGCAGCGGCATTCATTCCCTGGGGTTACGGAAGGAATGCGCCGTTCATAGCGGCATCATTCTGCCTCATACCGGTATTTTCAATGTTTACGGGGTTCCATTTGTTGGCCGTGGGAACGTAAATACAACTTTTTGACTTTGAATTAATCAATATTTCCGGGAAGTGGGCCAGGGGAATCATCCTCCGATAAATAAAAACTCAGAGCCGTTCCGGAGTTGTTCCGGAGCGGCTCTGGAGGGTCAGGAGGAAGGCCTTTCGGGGGTGGGCCCCCCTCCTTGTGTTTTCTCTTGTTAGAAGTCGTAGCGGTAGCCGACGCTTCCGTTCAGCGCGCTGGACCCGTCACGGATGTCCGCGTTCCCGTTCACGTAGATGGTTCCCTTCGTTCCTACAGGCACGCTCAGTCCGGCTCCCAGCTGCAGCGCCGTCGTTCCCACTTTCGCCCCCCTCACGCTTTGCGCGAAGCCGGGGTTGCCCAGCAGAGAGACGTTCGTTTCCCCTCTCCGGTCTCCCAGGTCCTGCGCCGCGTTTACTCGGATTTCCGCCAGCGCTTCTCGTCCGAAGATGTTGCTGCCCACCAGGCCCATCCACCGGCCACCCAGCGCCAGCGTCCCCGTCGTCCAGTCCTGCCTGCCGACGTTCAGGCCTGCGTTGCCCGCACCCGTTTCCTCATAGCCGTCCATCCGCGTCGTCACCACCGAGGCGTTGAACAGCGGCTGCAGCACGCTGCTGCGGTTTTCGTTGAGGTATACGTCGTAGGTGAGTTCATACATCGCTCCAAAGCCCCACCCGCTGGTGCTTCCCTGCGTCCCGTAGCTTCCTTCCCCGTAGTTGACCGTACGGTTGAGTTTCGCGTCGTTCCACCCTCCCGTCAGGATGAGCGTGTGCGCCCAGCGCCTGTCCTGGTAGCGGCCGAAGAGGCTGGCGGAGTAGCTGTGCCGGCGGCCCTCGGGG
>ERZ780117.768-NODE-768-length-11943-cov-3.080585_pt1 | contig 11943 bp, 10 predicted proteins | sample MGYA00510985_ERZ780117 | MGnify/ENA primary metagenome ERZ780117 (study PRJEB29588, sample SAMEA2159553) | human gut metagenome | biome: human gut; feature: human-associated habitat; material: faeces | place: Denmark | collected 2008/2010 ...
TTTCGCAATGAATCATATGGATTTGCTGACCGGTTGGGTAGATATTTCAAAGTACGAAGGAGTTACAAGTCCTGATTATAGGGTTTTTGTATTAAATGATAAGAATGGTATGTGTCCAAAGTATTATTTGTATATGATGCAAATGTGTTATAGTGCACGAATTTTTTATGGATTAGGACAAGGTGTAAGTGGTATGGGAAGATGGAGACTACAAGCAGATAAGTTTTTGAATTTTTATATTCCTATTCCACCATATGATGAGCAGAAGAAAATAGCTGATTACATAACTGATAAGGTAAATCATATTGAAGTTGAGATTGATAAAAGAAATAAACTTATTAAGAAATATCAAGAATACAAAAAATCCCTCATTTACGAAGTTGTCACAGGCAAAAAGGAGGTGTAGCTCATGTCTGATTTTGATGTAAAAGAGAAACGATTTGAGGAAGATATCGAAGACTATCTGACTCATCATGGTGGATATACCAAAGGTGATCCAAAGAAATTTAATCGTGAATCAGGACTTGAAGAAGATACTTTTGTTGAGTTTATTAAGACAAGTCAGCCTAAGAAATGGGAAAGATATGTAAAAATTTATGCGGAGAATTCCGAGAAACAGATCATCGAACGTTTTAAAAGAGAAGTAAAGACAACGAATCTTTTGAATGTGATGCGGCATGGATTTATGGACAGAGGAATCAAGTTTTATCCGATTTTCTGGAAGCCGGAGACCTCTTTGAATGAGACTACACAGATGCAGTATGATGCGAATATCCTTCATTGTACCAGACAGCTTCATTATTCTGTACATAATGAAAACAGCATTGATATTGTTCTTTTTGCAAACGGCATTCCGGTGGTATCTATGGAATTGAAATGTCAGTTTACAGGACAGGATACAACAAATGCGATTAATCAGTATAAGTTTGATCGTGCCGGTAAGGATGCGATTTTTGCCTTTAAGGAAAGGGTATTGGTACATTTCGCTGTAGACCTTACCAATGTTTATATGACTACAAGACTTGAGGGCGCACACACTTATTTCCTGCCATTTAATCAGGGAAGTAATGGCGCCGGAAAAGTAGGTGGCAAAGGTAATCCGGTAAATCCAAATGGATATGATACAGCTTATCTTTGGGAAAGAGTACTCTGCAAAGACAGTCTGATGGAAATTTTACAGAAATATATGCACTTGCAGCAGGAGTACGATAAAAATGGAAATCTTGTGAAAGAGACTATGATTTTCCCAAGGTATCATCAGCTTGATGTTGTTACAAAGCTGTTGGAAGATGTAAAAAAGAATGGTTCAGGTAAGAGTTATCTGATCCAGCATAGTGCAGGCTCAGGAAAGTCCAATTCGATTGCATGGCTGGCACACAGACTTACCGGACTCCATGATTATGAAGACAATAAGATTTTCCAGTCAGTAATCATCGTTACTGACAGACGAGTGTTGGACAGTCAGTTACAGTCTACAGTATATCAGTTTGACCATGTGGAAGGTGTGGTTAAGAAAGTAGATAAAAATTCGGGACAGCTTAGAGATGCAATCAATGATGGTGTAGGCATTATTATTACTACATTACAGAAATTCCCGGTAATCTATAAAGAAGTGGATTCTGCAAAAAAAAGATTTGCGATTATTATTGATGAGGCACATTCTTCGCAGACCGGAGATGCAGCGAAAAAGTTAAAAAGAGCATTAGCTGATACTGAAGAAATTCTGAAAGAGTATGCCGAGATGGAAGATGAGGACGAGAGAAACCGCAAGGATGATGAGGACAAGCTATTAGACGAACTGGCAGCACAGGGGATGCATAAGAACTTATCATTCTTTGCATTTACAGCAACGCCAAAAGGAAAAACATTGCAGCTGTTTGGTCAGAAGGATGCGGAAGGAATCTACAGACCTTTCCATATTTATTCTATGAGACAGGCAATAGAGGAGCATTTCATCTTGGATGTTTTGCAGAACTATATGACCTACAAAATGTACTATAAGATTGCCAAGATTATTGAGGATAATCCGGAATTTGATACAACAGCTGGTTCAAAGGCAATTATAAATTATGAGACACTGCATCCACATAATATCTCTCAGAAGACTGCCATTATGCTGGAACATTTTATGAATGTCACAAGACATAAGATAGGTGGCAGAGCGAAGGCTATGGTTGTTACACCATCCAGACTTCATGCAGTACGATATGTGCAGGAATTTAAGAGACAGATAAAAGAAAAAGGACTGAATGACCTTGAAGTGTTAGTCGCTTTTTCCGGTGAAGTGAAAGATAACGATGATGTGTTTACCGAAGAGGGAATGAACAAGGATAAAGAAGGCAAGACAATAAAAGAAAAGGCTTTGCCGGAAACATTCCATGCAGATGATTATGGAATCCTTGTTGTTGCAGAAAAATATCAGACAGGCTTTGATGAACCACTACTTCACACCATGTTTGTGGATAAGAAATTGTCCGGTGTAAAGGCAGTACAGACTTTATCAAGACTGAATCGTACTACAAGAGGAAAAGTAGATACCTTTGTACTTGATTTTGTGAATTCAGCAGAGGATATCAAAGCATCTTTTGAGCCATTCTATGAGGAAACTGTGCTCTTGGAGGAAACAGATCCTAATGTTGTATATGATATGAAGAATACCTTGGATGATTTCAGGGTATATCAGAAATCAGAAGTGGATAAATTTGCGGATATTTTCTATCAGAATGAGAATCAATCAGCTGGTGATCTTGGAAAGCTTCAGGGACAGTTAAGACCAGCAATAGACAGATATGAAGTGCTTGAGGTTGAAAAACAGGATATATTTAAGTCTACCTTGGCAAGTTTTAACCGTGTGTATGCCTATATTACACAGGTATGCAGATTATTTGACAAGGATATTCATAGATTCAGTATTTATTCAAAATTCTTATACACAATGCTTCCTAAGGGACATGGTGGAGAGAAGATAAATATTGATGACAAAGTTCTTCTTGAATACTATAAGCTGGAAAAAGACTTTGAAGGTCCGATAGAGCTTGAAAGCACAGAAGGCGGATATACACCTATCTCCGGTGATTCCGGTCATAGAGAGCCTAAGAAAGACCCGTTGACAGTAATCATTGATAAGATAAACGAAAAGTATGGCACTCATTTTACAGAGATGGATAAAGTTCTTGTTCAGATGGAAAATGATTATGCCAATCAGGAGAAATGGCAGAGCTACGCAAAGAACAATGACAGGGCAACATTTATGCTGTTATTTGAAAAGGATTTTCCGAATATGGCAGCAGACAGATATGAGCAGAATGACCAGTTTTTCAGAAAACTGTTTGATGATCCTGATATGATGAGGCAGGTAATGGAGACTGTAGGTTCTGTATTGTATGAGAGATTGAAGAAGAAATATATCTTTGATCCAAAGTCGGGAGTAATTGAAGAGGCGACACCGGAGACTTATGTGGAAGATACATATTTGACGAAGAAATAAGGAAGTGAAAACATGCAGTTAGGATGGATAGATTTTTCAAAAGAAGACCGGCAGAAGGCAGTCGATGTGATTAACCTTCTGAGTGAACAGGGAGCAGTCGATGAACTTGGAATCGGCGTTATTCGTGATGCTTTTGCCAATTATTTCTTTCCGGGGACATCTACCATCCAGACTATCGCTGATACTTATCCTGATTTCAAAAAACGTATTAACGGAGCTGACAGGAAGAGTGATGGATGTCGAATAAGGTCGAGTTATGCAGTTGGATTTACAAAGGATGCAGGAGATAATTCCAAGGTAGTCATGCGTAAAGAAAATATCAGAAATGCCTTTAACTCACCAATGCGTCCATTTGTGCTCGCCACAACATCAATCGGACAGGAAGGATTGGATTTTCATAATTATTGTCGTGTGATTATGCACTGGAATCTTCCAAGTAATCCCATAGATGTAGGACGGATTTTGCGGACATTCAAAATAAAAAAGAATGTGGAGGTAACAGACAATGGCAAAATCATTATTTGAGGAACTGGGCGGCAAATACGAAAGGCAAGGGGATTATTTGATACCGTGCTTAACTGTACCCGCCGAAGAAGAACAGGCAATAGGCATCTGGGGGCAACGGCATTTAGATTATCTAAAACAGTACCGTAAAGTTACATACACCAATCTTCTTACAAGCGGCAGGCTAAACGCCTACCTTGCCGACATCAACAGACAGGCACAGGAACGCTTTGAAAGGCTCATAGAGGGTATGAAACAGGCACAGGGCATAACGGAACAGCTAAAGGCAGAAAACGCCTTAGAATGGACAGGATGCCTCAATAACATAAGGGCTTGTGCGAGGGAGATTGTGGAAAAGGAAATTATTTTTGCATAAACAGATGATTAGTGGCAGGGGGAAATCCTGCCGCTTTTTCTGCTTTAGTTTGTCAGCTTGACAAATAAAGGGTTAAGGAATATAATTAGATTCAGTATTATACAAGGAGTTAATAAATATGCGGCAAGGTATTCTTAAATAAACTGTCAATTTGATAGTGGGAACAAAAAGTAGCAGTCCCGTTTCACTTTTAATATGGGGCTTAGTTTTTTGTACCCAGTTTAAGAATACTTTTATCATGTAATTTTATATGCCCGAAAACATATAAGTGTTTTGGGGCTATTGGAGTTATTTACCCAGTGATAGGAGTATTTATCACTGGGTATTTTTATGCCCTTTTTTGGGTGTTGATAGGAGGAAAATCACATGAAAATAATTAACTTAGGCATTCTGGCTCACGTTGACGCAGGAAAGACAACATTAACGGAAAGTTTATTGTATACCAGTGGTGCAATTGCAGAACTAGGGAGCGTAGATGAAGGCACAACAAGGACAGATACAATGAATTTGGAGCGTCAAAGGGGAATCACTATCCAGACAGCAGTGACATCTTTTCAGTGGGAGGATGTAAAAGTCAACATTATAGATACGCCAGGCCATATGGATTTTTTGGCGGAAGTATACCGTTCTTTATCCGTATTAGACGGAGCAGTATTATTAGTTTCTGCAAAGGATGGCATACAGGCACAGACCCGTATACTGTTTCATGCACTACAGACAATGAAGATTCCGACAATTTTTTTCATCAATAAAATTGACCAAGAGGGGATTGATTTGCCAATGGTATATCGGGAAATGAAAGCAAAGCTTTCTTCGGAAATTATAGTGAAGCAAAAGGTTGGGCAGCATCCCCATATAAATGTAACGGACAATGACGATATGGAACAGTGGGATGCGGTAATTATGGGAAACGATGAACTATTAGAGAAATATATGTCAGGGAAACCGTTTAAAATGTCAGAACTGGAACAGGAAGAAAACAGGAGATTCCAAAACGGAACGTTATTTCCCGTTTATCACGGAAGCGCTAAAAACAATCTGGGGATTCGGCAGCTTATAGAAGTAATTGCCAGTAAATTTTATTCATCAACGCCTGAAGGTCAATCTGAACTATGCGGGCAGGTTTTTAAGATTGAATATTCAGAGAAAAGGCGGCGTTTTGTTTATGTGCGTATATATAGCGGAACATTGCATTTGAGGGATGTTATTAGAATATCTGAAAAAGAGAAAATAAAAATCACAGAAATGTGTATTCCGTCAAATGGTGAAATCGTCCCGGCTGACCATGCCTGTCCGGGAGAAATTGTTATTTTAGCTGATGATACTTTGAAACTGAACGACATTCTGGGAAATGAAAAACTCCTGCCTCACAAAACATGGATTGATAATCCCATGCCATTACTTCGGACAACGGTAGAGCCGCAAAAGCCGGAGCAAAGGGAAGCCCTGTTAAATGCCCTCGCAGAGATTGCTGATACAGACCCTCTTTTGCATTTTGACATTGATACTGTTACACATGAGATTATGTTATCTTTTTTGGGGAATGTGCAGATGGAAGTCATTTGTGCCATCCTTGAGGAAAAATATCATGTGGAGGCAGAAATAAAAGAGCCTACTGTTATATATATGGAAAGACCGCTTAGAAAAGCAGAATATACCATCCACATAGAAGTCCCGCCAAATCCTTTCTGGGCTTCTGTCGGGTTGTCCATAGAGCCGCTCCCTATTGGAAGCGGAGTGCAGTATGAAAGCAGAGTTTCACTTGGATATTTAAACCAATCGTTCCAAAATGCGGTTATGGAGGGGGTTCTTTATGGCTGCGAGCAGGGGCTGTATGGATGGAAAGTGACAGACTGTAAAATCTGTTTTGAATATGGATTGTATTATAGTCCTGTAAGTACCCCCGCAGACTTTCGGCTGCTTTCCCCTATCGTATTGGAGCAGGCTTTAAAAAAAGCAGGGACAGAACTATTAGAGCCATATCTCCACTTTGAAATTTATGCACCGCAGGAATATCTCTCACGGGCGTATCATGATGCTCCAAGGTATTGTGCAGATATTGTAAGTACTCAGATAAAGAATGACGAGGTCATTCTGAAAGGAGAAATCCCTGCTAGATGTATTCAAGAATACAGGAACGATTTAACTTATTTCACAAATGGGCAGGGAGTCTGCTTGACAGAGTTAAAAGGATACCAGCCAGCTATTGGTAAATTTATTTGCCAACCCCGCCGCCCGAATAGCCGTATAGATAAGGTTCGGCATATGTTCCACAAGTTAGCTTAACAGCTTGCAAAAGTCATATAAAATGAGATTTGAAAGGATTAGAGACTAATTATGATGAAATGCGAATGGATATTGTGTCCTGTTTGTGGGAGCAAAACCCGTAATAAAATTAGGAAGGACACTGTTTTGGAGAATTATCCCCTTTATTGTCCAAAATGCAGACAAGAAAGATTGATTAAAGTTGACAACTTGAAGATAACTGTCATCAAAGAGCCAGACGCTTAAGACGCAGAGCCGATGAAATTGTGGAACAATTCACGAATCATCGGCTCTTTTTGTTTCGTATTTGAAAGAACAAACTCACCAAATAAAAAAAACGATATTCGGGTGGGTTATTTTGTTATACCCTAAATTACCCTCTGAATTTGTTTTTAAATTTGGAGGGATTTTTTTATGTCCTTTTTTCGGGCAGTTATCTATCTGCTCATACGAAGCAAAATTTATCAATACATAGCATATCAGAGAATGGCAGGAAACCAGTTAAAAAAATTTCTGCCAGTGCAACGGTACTTCTCACCTTGAAAGTAGAAGTACAATCTCCATACAATAGAATTACTATTTCCTATAACCGTAAAGGTCACAGAGCCTTTGCGGTTTTTCTTTTGTCGATTTTTGTTGGAAAGTGCCGTAGGGCTGTTTCTGATATGCGGTGTCGTTCTCCGCCTCTCCATCTGGATTTTTTACATTTCAAAAATTCAGATGGGAGGTATTTATGGTGAAATATGCACCAAGAAAGGTATATATCAGAGAAAGTGGCGGCTATGTGGAATTATCCTACACGGAGTTCTGCCGTTGCAGGGAATCCGACCAGACCTATATGGACAAGCTGTTTATCCCCATTCAAGGCTGTCTGCTTGAAGTCGTGAGGGAGCAATACACAGACTTCTACCGTGACAAGGAACGGTGGCGTTATCTGCAAAAATTAGATACAAAGAATAGACTGCTATCTCTCGACGGATTTACGGACAGCGAGGGGAATCCTCTGGACTTTATCGCTGATGAAGCGGCGGACATTGCGGAAACCGTTGTCAATGCGGTTATGGTGGACAGGCTGAAAGCCGCCCTGCCTTTGCTGTCGGATAGTGAACAGGAGCTGATACAGGCAATCTTTTTTGACGGACTTTCCGAGCGTGAAGTCGGGGCGAGGTTGGGCATAACCCAGAGCGTTGTAAACAAACGCAAAGCCAGAATCCTAATAAAACTAAGAAAGATAATAGAAAATTAAAATTTAAGGCGTTCAGCCCCCTTGTTTTTTCCTTTGGGAAAATGAGGGGGCTTTTCTCTGCCCTCTCAATCAATTCTGATTGGAGGAAATAAGAATGGCATACAACCACGGACGGGAGGACAGGAAATGGCGTATCTGGAAAGAAGCGGAGGAAAAGCTGCTGCGTGAGTGCGGCGTTGATGAAGCGACCATTGAGCAGATACGCATGGCGGACAGGGCAGACTTCAATTCCAACAGGCGGTTTTACCGATGGACGAATGACGTTGCGGAATATCTTGAGGACATGGCAGGCAGGGAGCGGCAGGCGGAAGTGGGTACGGTTGCGGAGTTACTGGAAGAGATTGAGAGCGAAAATCTCTATCAAGTATTAGTCACGGTGGACGGGCGTACCTTGAAAATCGTCCTGCTGAAAATGCAGGGGTATTCCACAAAGGAGATTGCCCCGCTTGTGCATTTGACGACTGGTGCCATCTATGCGAGGTTAGACCATCTGCGGAAGAAGCTGCGGAAAATTTTATAAGCGTCTAATACATCCCATTATCCTGCGGGCTACTGGGTGGGGAGTGGAATCTCCCCGCTTATTTTTTGGCAGGAGGACAGAGGGATGGCATACAGGGTTAAGGCATACACGCTTCGGGAGGAATCCACGGAAAGCGGCACAAGGTATTTTATCAGCTTTAAGGACGGGCAGGGCAAATCCCACGAGTTGGAAGTGTCGGAACAGTTCTTTATGGAGTTTCGGCAGATGGAGCGCAGGAACAGGAATCTTCTCCAATGGGACGAGCGGCACAGGGAGTTTAACGAGGTATGGGACGAAACCCTTTACAGACGGGCGTTGCGTGTGCCTAAGAGCCTTGATGAACGCATGATTGAAGAAGAACGGAATGAAACGCTCTGTAAGGCGGTTGGGAGCCTGCCAGAGATACAAAGGCGGCGTTTCCTGCTCTACTACGAGTATGAGTTCAATTTTTACCAAATCGCCGCTATGGAGCATTGCACCGCTTCAGCAATACAGAAATCTGTTGCGATTGCAAAGGAGAAAGTAAAGGCGGAAATTGAAGAAATATCTCCAACCGTGACCGACACCGCCCGAAAAAGAAATCTGTTTTTTATTTGTGTGGGATTGGCGGCATTACATACTCTCACTTTTTTCCGTGGGAGTAAATCTATTTTTAAGGAGGTCAACGCCTATGTGCAACGAAAACAAAGACACCGCCCGAAAGGAGGAAAGCCATGCAGAAGTTACAGACAGTCAACGCCGAAACGCTCCTTTATGAGCCGCTTGAGAAACCAGCCTTTGTGGTGGACAGCCTTATCCCGACAGGCTTATCGCTGTTCTGCGGCTCACAGAAGATAGGCAAAAGCTGGCTCATGCTGAAGCTATGCTTATGCGTGTCGCAGGGAATCCCTTTATGGGATATGCCGACAATGGAGGGCGATGTGCTTTACCTCTGCCTTGAGGACACGTTCTGCCGCATACAGGACAGGTTATTTCGTTTGACGGACGAAGCAAGCGGGCGGCTCCACTTTGCCGTGGCAAGCTGCAAGCTGTCAGACGGTCTTATCGTGCAGCTTGAAGATTATCTGAAAGATTACCCAGACAGCAGGCTCATTGTCATTGATACCTTGCAGAAAGTCCGTACAGCTTCAAAAGACAATGCCTATGCAAGCGACTATGGGGACATCTCCCTAATCAAAGATTTTGCCGACAGGCACTCTCTGGCGGTCATTGTCGTACACCACATCCGAAAGCAGAATGACAGCGATGTGTTCAACAAGGTGTCTGGGACGACAGGCTTAACGGGGAGTGCGGACGCTACCTTTGTTCTGGAAAAGGAGAAACGTGCGTCTGACACCGCCAAGCTGTATGTGACGGGCAGGGACACGCCCTATCAGGAATACACGCTGCGTTTCCGTGATTGCAGTTGGGAACTTGTGGAGAGAAAAACACAGGAGCAGCTTGCGAAAGAAACGATACCAGACGTCCTTTTTCGGCTGGTGGATTTTATGAGGGATAAGGAAGAATGGGCAGGCACGGCAACGGAACTGTTAGCCGCTATGGGGGAAACGGAAACCATACCCACGGTGATTACGAAATGGCTGAATGAATACCGCACCACATTTTTAAGCGAGAACCGTATCTGCTACCAGTACAGCCGCAGGAAAGACGGCAGGCAGATTGCCCTTGCAAGGAGGGCGGGTGACAGCGGTGACGGTGGTGACAGCGATATTGGGATACCCCCCTCGCATGAGCCGTCACCGTCACCCCGACATTCTTTTATCCGAAGCCGCAAGGCGTAGGATAGCAGGGCGTAAGACCTGCCATAAGGGAGTCCAGAGGGAACGTCTGGCACACGACTTTGCAGGGCAAAGTGTAGTGTGTTACACCCTGTAAACGCAGTCGGAAAAATCGGAGAGATTTTTCTGACCGCAGGGGTGGTTTTACACGCCCGAAAAGGGTGGGTGAATCCCACGCCTGCATTTTGCGTTTGCGGGGTGTTCTCCCGTAGGGATGACAGCGGCAGGGTATCCTAAAATCACTGTCACCACCGTCACCGCCCAAAGAACACCCGCCGAAAAAAGAAAGGAGTAAAACGCTTATGCCTTACGCAATCCTGCGTTTCCAGAAACGCAAAGCGGGCGGCGTTGCGGCTTGTGAACGCCACAACGAGCGGAAGAAAGAAGCCTACAAAAGCAACCCAGATATAGATATGGAACGCTCTAAAAATAACTACCACCTTGTAAAACCGCCACGCTACACCTACAAGAAAGAGATTAACCGCATGGTAGCCGAAGCGGGGTGCAGGACGAGGAAAGACAGCGTGATGATGGTGGAAACGCTCATCACAGCTTCACCAGAATTTATGAACCAGTTACCGCCCGAAGAACAGAAAGCGTATTTTACGATGGCTCTGGATTTCATTTCGGAACGTGTCGGGGAGAAAAATATCCTCTCCGCAGTCGTCCACATGGACGAGAGAACGCCGCATATGCACCTCTGTTTTGTGCCGATTACACCAGACAACAAGCTGTCAGCGAAAACCATTTTAGGCAACCAGAAATCATTATCCGAGTGGCAGACCGCCTACCATGAGCGGATGTCCTCACGGTGGAATCAGCTTGAACGGGGGCAGTCCTCAATGGAAACCAAGCGGAAACACGTCCCCACATGGCTCTATAAATTAGGCGGCAGGCTTGATAAACAGTATGAAGAAATCGTGTCTGCCCTATCCGACATCAACGCCTTTAACGCAGGGAAGAAGCGTGACAAGGCTCTGGAACTGATAGCGGCATGGCTCCCAGACGTGGAGAAATTCTCAAAGGAAATCAGTAAGCAGAGTGCCTATATCGACAGACTAAAGGAGCAAATCGGGCAGGAATCGGATTATGCGGGGCGTATGCGTGATGAAAAGTACGAGCAGGAACTAAAGGTGCAGAAAGCGAATCAGAAGATATTTGAATTGCAGAGAACCAACGAGCAGATGGGGCGGCTGCTGTCAAAAATACCGCCCGAAGTGTTGGAAGAATTGCAGAAAAATCATAGAAGCAGAGCGAAAGAAAGGTAGATATGTGAATGAAGAAACAGGATTTTAAGGTGTTAAAGACCAAAGACTTGTACCCGTTCCCCGACAATCCGTTTCATGTGGCAGAGGATGAAACGCTGTCAGAGTTAGCGGAAAGCATCAAGGAATTTGGCATTGTCACGCCGATAATCACACGCCCGAAAGAGGACGGGAACGGCTATGAAGTAATTGCAGGACAGCGGCGTGTCCGTGCTTCTGAACTTGCAGGGATAAATACCGTGCCTGCGTTTGTCCTGCCCTTAGACCGTGACCGAGCCATCATCACCCTTGTAGACAGTAATTTACAGCGTGAGAATATCCTGCCATCGGAGCGGGCGTTTGCCTACAAGATGAAATCCGAAGCCATGAAGCGGCAGGGTTTCCGCACAGACTTAACCTCGTCACAAGTTGTGACGAAGTTGCGGACGGACGACAAGGTGGCACAGGGCTTCGGCGTGGGCAGGATGACCGTGCAGCGTTTTATACGCTTGATGGTACAGTG
>ERZ780117.778-NODE-778-length-11851-cov-2.381909_pt1 | contig 11851 bp, 10 predicted proteins | sample MGYA00510985_ERZ780117 | MGnify/ENA primary metagenome ERZ780117 (study PRJEB29588, sample SAMEA2159553) | human gut metagenome | biome: human gut; feature: human-associated habitat; material: faeces | place: Denmark | collected 2008/2010 ...
GATGTTTCTCCTCTGGAGGTGGGCTGCCTGTCTGTTATCTTCCAAAGGCAGGATGTGCCGGACTGTCGCCGGACGGTAAGGTAATGCGATGATATTGTTCATATTGATAATGAATATGGGTTGAAACGAAAAACACCCGCTTCCCAGCGAAGGGGAAACGGGTGTCGAGGAATGAAGACAGAAGCTAAATGCCTGCCTTCAGATCTATATAACGGTCAGCCGGCAGGAATTGCCGTCATCAAGATTTTGTATCAAAAGCACATGCTTTGTGACTGCTTGTGTGTACTTTTGTTCCTATTGGCATCAGATCACACTTCCGGATCACGGTGGAATATTTGTTTCAAAAGAACGTCAAAATCATAGAATGATCGCGTAAATATACGTTTTGTGTATATCTACGCGATCAAATAACGAAATGGGAGGATTGTCCGTCAGATCCTGGATACAGGAACAGGCAATGCTAAAGGTATTTTTGACTGGCGAGTCAGGGCGACAGCAACTCTCCATACGGTTGTCCAGCCTCCAGGTTTTCAGATAGGCCACTTCTTATAGCGGAGCCGATCCAACAGATCTTTGAGACGAAACTGCTTTCAAGAAGACGAAGGTAAAATTTCATCGAAGGGTATTGTAACGCGTCCTGTAGGAGAGCATGTAGGCCCGTTTGGCCGAGGGGGAAAGAAACGATCGATTCACCATGGACTTCACTTCTTCTCTGGATTTCATCAAATGGTCGATGACTGCCTTGACGCGTTTGTCCTGCATCCCCAGCTTCCGTCCGAATTCTTCAAACAGGCTTCGATTCGTATGCGTGGATGCGCCCCGAAACAAGCCGCCGGACAGGGCGAAGTCGCTGTCCTGAATGTGCAGGCTTGTGTTGAGGAGATCATAGGCGGGAGACAGGGTCACATCTCCCTGAGGAGTTTCCAGCACGGAGAAATTCTTCAAATGCGCGTCGCCGTTGGAAAACAGGTAATTGAACAACACCAGACGGAAGAAGCGTTCCATTTCAATTCTCCACGCGGGGACATAATGCCGGATGAGTTCCCCCATTTCCAAATAGGAGTAATCATATTTGAAGTTGGAGCCGCCTTGGGCGGATGTTTTCCCAGCCAGTGAGGCGAAGTCTTCCTTGCGTAGTTTGACGCTTTCCGGATTGATGTCAAATCGCCTGGTGATATAGGCCGGTTCTCCCGTACGGAAAAAGCATAGTCCGTTTGGAGCCGTTGAAATGCCGAATAGTTGAGCGGCAATTTGCATGGTCACGTGTTCATTGGCCGGCATGTCGGAAGCCCGGGTGAGACGTGATGAGATGGGCTTCAGAAGATGCGTTCCCTGTTCCCCTGCCCTGGTCAGGCGGATTGTTCCCCGGTCAACAAGAACAGAGAGTTTTTCCTGAACTCCTGAGATGGAAATATGCTCTCGGTTTTCCAGAAACTCTTCCGGCTCACCATGAAGGTCGGGGGCGTCATAGGGAAGAGTCGGAGACACTTTTTTACCGTCGAACAGCTTCCGCAATCCGGCAGGGCTGTAGGAGGTGAATCCGGGAACCAGCGTCGAGGGGCAACGGTCAATGTTCATCATGGGTATAAGGCTGTACTGTTAATGCTCCAATCGTATCGCCATGACCTGTTGCAAGGAGCAGTCCAAAATAATCCTTTTCATCCAGATGGAAATGACGGCACTGGATTTCCTTGTTGACGCCTTCCGAGAGCATGTTGAAGAAAACGGGGAATAGATGGGGGGAACGATACTTTTCGGAAGTTTTCGGCATCGTCAGGCTGACGGGAGGAAGCTCTTCCTTCATCAGGTAGGATTCCAGATACCGAAATACATAGCTGGAAGGGGATTCCTCCGTCAATGTTCCGGCAGGGATATTCCGCAATAGCACAAGGGCTTTTCTCATGATTCAGGCCCTTTCATCACATTGGTTCTTTTAGGGCTTAGGGACATTTCAAGCCCCAGTACATCGAACAGTTCCATCAGGATTCTGAATGTCGGGTTGGCCTGCCCAAGTTCGATTTTATTGAGCGTATTGATTCCTATGCCTGAAAGTTCGGCCAAATCCTTCAGGGTAATGCCCAGTACCCGGCGTCGTTCTCGAATGTATGTTCCGATATCATCCAAATTCACAATACAATGTGAAATATCATATTTTGAATGCCATGTCTACCCTGTTTTCTAGTAAAATCACAATATGATGTGATTTTTATGAATGAGAGATATCTGCCATGGAGCAAGCGCTTGCTTTGCGAAGAAGTGTTTCGATAATCAAATCACAGGTGATTCCTGGCTCCGGAAGCCTTGGATACAGCAGATAAAAAAGCCCCCTGCGCCGGACCCCTCCCTGAAAGGGCTCCGGCAAAGGGGACACATGAATGTTTACCGTATTCCAGTTACAGCTCCCGCCTGGTGCCGGGCATAGCTGCCGGAGGAAGAATTTTTTCGGGATGTTCCTCCGGATGTTTCCATCAGTTCTTTGATCAGGGTAGACGCTTCCAACTTGTTCAGCTGAGAGACGCCCCTGTTGAAACAGAGTACAGCCAGATCATGGAGTGCGGAATCGTCCATCCCGTTTTTGCGCGCCAGCGATAGAATGACTTGCCGTTGTTTTTCTGAACAATTCCATGCCGGTTCTCCGGGGTGAGATGTCCGGGGATTCGAAGAGGGAGGCTCAGGCAGCCGTGAAATCTGCCTCTTGGCAGGAAGAGGCGTACTGGATATGCTTCCCGAGCCATAGGAGGCATCGGGGACAAATCCGACCTGCCGGATCTGGGCATCCACAGCGGACTGGAGCGAGCTGTAAAGCCGCTCTGCGGCAAAATCGAGTTCAGAGGTGTTTCCGATCTCCGTTTCGATGGAGACTTCGAACTGATGGGAGGAATACCCCGGCAGGCCGAGGCGTTTGCTGTAGTTGGCGATGAGTTTGATAGCCATGGTGATTTGATATATTGATGGTTGATGATGAAAAGGCCTCTGCACGCAAAGGCATGCAGAGGCCGGGAAATGGCGGATACTTGCCCCGCTCATCTTCATATAACACCATCGTCATCTTAATTGAGGGAGGAAGGGGCGGATGATTCCGATCAAATACCTCATTTACAGCAGAAGACAGGCTTCCGTTGTAATCTTGCGGGGGGCGGCTCCGCCCCCGCTCGCTGGCTCTCTTTTTTCTTTTTCGCTTTCGCTCAAAGAAAAAAGGCTCCGCTCGACGACGCAAGATTTAACACGGAAGATTACCTTCCGCCTCACCTTAGGCACGCCTTTGACAGTCGTGCCTAAGGAGGTCCTCCCTTTAATTAAAAAAATGATAATTTTAACTCGTTTCTACCAAGGCATGATATCTTCCGGCATGTCTTTTGACGTATCCTTTTCTCTCCATTCTTCGCATGAAATTGACCGTTTCCACACTAAGGTTTCGGATGGGCCATCCCTCCGGCATAATAAGAGCTTTCAAGGATTCTTCTTTTATTTGGCTTGCTCTCAGCTGGAGTTCACTATCCAAGGCTTGAGACCATAAACTCAGTTTACGATCCCTATCAAGAACGGCAAACCACCATAGGGCTATGGTATCGGGAGAAGGCAATGGTTTGCTTAAACTATTCACCATTTTCTCTATTCGTCCCCGGGAATACTTAATGACGCGATCAATAAGGCGGCACAGGCCATCAAGACTGCTGCACATCCGTTTTTTGCACACATCTTTAGGGAAATCTGCAACGAGCCCTTTGCCATTGCATCTTAACTCAAATTTGAGGATGTCTTCCGTCTTGGCGTAGCAGACGAGTTCCATCTCTTTGCGAGGGTAACCATGGCAGGATACGAGGCTTTCCTGATCGCCCTTTCCACAATCAATGGCGCCTGCCCGCTCTCCGTGTGTTCTAAACCTGTTCTCTTTGAAATACTTCTCAAAAAATGACTTCATCTGATTGACGATGAATGGAGCATTCCCTGCGGAAAGATAATGGTAGCAGACTTCCATCTTTGAAAGCGTAACAACGCCCCCGTTGTCCCAAATGCAGCCCACAGGATATTTTTCTAGCTGGGTTTGGAAGTAAGCGCGCTTGATATCCTCCCATTCCATATCAATCACAGCATTCAGCATCTTTTTGAGGCTGGCAGTGCGTTGTGCAGCAGTAATGGGTTTTGCTAACCAGTTAGCAGATTTCTGATCGGCAATGACGGGATTACTAAAATAAATTCGAGAGGACTGCTCTTGATCCGTCTGTTGAACGGCGGTTTCATCTATCATCCAGGGATGATTACTTAATGTTCTCAGAAGGTTTGCTGTGATATACATGGTTATGAGGATACTTTCCTCTTTCTGGCTGATGACAAGATCCACATGGGAAAGAGGTGGAGGGACCTCCCTTGATGAAGGAAATGGCCAGAGGGGGGCGAATTGTCCAGGCAATGAACAATGATTGATGGGAGTCTTCCGAGGCCTATGCCCTCCTTGAAAAGGGGCAGGTAGATAGAGGGTTCGCTTCCTGGTCGACAATTTTAGTTCATTCTCCCGGGTGGTCTTTTGGTGAACGTTATGCAGCAGGCTCTTCCCCAAAGCATGATTTGAAGGATTGCCCTCCAGATGTCTGATGAACCCATGTAGATCGGTTATGCCATGCAGAACTGTCTTGACGGTTAGAACGATTTTATCAGGCAGGGCTTTTTCTTGAGAAGGAAGTAGACATCCCCAAAAGAAGGTATCCCAAGTGCATGGGGTGTGAGAAGGGGCAGCTTGGAATGGTTGCTCAGTTTGGTATGTATTTTCTAGTTCACAGAGAGCCTTTGTCTTGAGCTTCCGGATGGATCTGCATCTCCGAACCATACCGAAGAGGGATGGGTGACCTCGCTGTTTCAAACGCTGTTCCGTTGCGTGAACGTCTACAAAGCGACTTTTCCCGATACTCAGGACACATAAAAGCTCCTTTTTATCCATGTTGTAGACTGTTCTGCGGCACGGGATAGCAGAAGGAGGGAACAAGGAAGAAAAAAGGGACAATTTGACAAGGGTTGTTTTCCCGAATTCATATTGGAAACCCTTCTGCAGGGCCTGCACTTCCAAGCATGCCTTCAATGCCGTTAGGTCTATAACCCTTTCTCCATTTATTCTTTTGCAGGGAACAGCTCCTTCTTTGATCCATGAATAGATGAGTACCCGGGATGGTGTAGAGCCTGATGAAAAAATCTCGTTATTATCTACGAATTCTTTGACTCGACAGTATTGAGATTCCGATATGGAGGATGCATGTGCTGACCGCATCCTTCCGGAATTTACTCAAACTGCGAATAATTTAATCAACTATCGGACATGGGATTTCCTTCTCTGATTTTCAGTCACAAGAAACTTACAATGAATATGCCAAATATCGAGCACGTCCTATATCCGCAGTACATGAGAAACGGATGCAGAGAGGACATGGTTCCTACATGCCGACTTTTAAAAACTCAATGGTTCATTTTCCGAAAAATGAAATCCATTTTTACGAAGTCGGAAACCAGCCGAATCCCCAACGAGCCAAGAGATGTGCCAACGCGGTATTGGATGAACATCTGGCTCCTCCTTCCTGCAGCCTGGAAGAAAGAAGCAAGATTCGGGAGGAAGAGTCATTACCCGCAGGCATGAACAGTTCCAGCCATTTTTCACGTATATCCCAGCGGGTGAAATTTTTGAACCCTTTTTCCACGCACAGCGCGATCAAAACAAGTTTGAGTGTACGCCAGGTATTGATTCCATGGGGGGGTTCTTCCGGCAGGATCGCATCCATGGCAAGAATTCTGTCTGCTTCTTTGGATATTTCGGCGGAGGTGATATCCAACGTCCAACCCAAGGTGTCTCCGCCGTCCAATGGAGATTCATTTTCAAAATCTTCAACGGGCGTTTCCAAAAACTTTGCGGCCTTTTTCAAGGGTAACGCTTTCAACATGTTGGCAGCTCTGCGGAGTTTTTTTATCAACTGTTCGCATTCCTGTGGTGTTTTAACGATGGATTGGGCATACACCTTTTCACTTCTCAATACTTTTTCATCATCAAGAGAATAGTTCGAGTCAAAAAGAGGGATTCGAGCCTCATACTTTCGACACAATACGATTCCCAGGGCAGAGAGTAATAAAGATCCAGATACTCTTCCGAAAAATCTCCGTATTCATCAATGACGCCAGCATCCTTGATTTTTGAGGTCAGGAGCTGCCTGGGAAAAAGAGCCTGCCTGTATTGGAAGGAAGATGTGTGGATCTCAATGCGAATGGGGGTATTTTGGGAATACTTCAACGCACACAGATACCCTCCTTTTTCTCTGAGGTCTTTTTCAATTTCTTTAAGAAGCGCTCCTCCTCTCTGATTTTTCCTCACAGATGCCCCCAGATTGGTTTTTGAGTCTGCCAGGATTTCTCTCCTGCTCCTTATAAGGCGATTTCTGGCGGAAAATATCCGCTTTTGTTTTCCCTGTGGCGTTTCGATAGAGACAGTCTCCGAATACTCCCAATATTCGGATTGGAGGGAAGGTAAATGAGTTCGACCTTGAGTAGTCATGATTATAGGGGGATTTAGATTAAGATGAGGCCTTCCCTCAGGTAAGGAACAAAATGGAAGCTTAATATTTGATTATTATTTATCAACGCATTACGAGCAAAATTCAATCTATTCCTCGGTAGTTCGATAGTTGTCAGGAAGTCCGGCTCTATGGGTAAATTCCTGTGGGATGCATTCAAAACAAGCATCTTCCATACAAGTACCTCAATACTGCCGCATCGGTCAATTCATGACAGGCTCCGGCATTTTCTTTCCGGGATCATCCCCATCCAGGGGAACTATCCATGCCTGGATTGAAGACAGATGTCTTCCTGTAAAACGGATAGGCAAGACGAACTACATAGATATGAAAGCTTTGTCTCAACGATTGGCACGGCAAGCTCTCGGAAACGGGTTCCGATACGTCATGGAAGAAACCGAGCTTGTCAAATTGTCTCTTTTCCCTAAAGGGACCGATTTGTTCGAAAGTTCGTCCTGCCCCTGTCGCAGAACCGTCTACAACTGGGAAAAAAGAGGCATTCTTTGCATCCTGTGTCTGGGAAGCAGTCGGTTTGTCGACCTTCGGGCGACGAGGGAGCGATTACAAAGACAGCATTCATCCTCTCATTAACCTTGCTACCGTTGAACACACTTGATATTCGTCATCAATTCTAGCGATTTTTGCATCCTTGTTTCATTTTAAATTGATTTTCCCTGCAATTCTCGCTAATTTTTCTCTATTCGATCACATGGCTTCTTTCCTATCCAAACAGTTCGGGACTGTTCCTGTCAACACACGTACTCTTAAGTCCGCGCTTAAGGAGTACAAGGCGCCTATGGCCAAATATCCCTCCTGCAGAGAGAGGGCGTCATTCTCAACCTTCGCCGGGATCTTTACCTGTGTCTTCCCGAAGATGGGGAAGGCACCTATTCACGTGAGCTTATCGCGAACCATCTTCTTCATCCCTCCTATGTTTCCTACGAGACGGTGTTATCCAGGGCAGGAGTGATACCGGAACGGGTTACTCTCCTCAAGTCCTCCTGCATGAAGCGGAGCAAGGTGTTTGACAACGCGACAGGCCGCTATGAGTATATTCAGGTGCCCGAGGCTTATTTCCCGATTGGCCTGACACGTCAAAGGACGGAAGAGGGGTATTTCTACCTGACCGCTACTGTCGAAAAAGCCTTGTGCGATCTGATCGTATCTTCATCCAATCTTCGCATTCAGTCGATGAAGACCATGCGGTCTTATCTGGAAGAATACCTGAGGGCCGACTGGGACATGATTTCAGAGATGAATCTCTCGATTATCCGGGCATGTGCTGAAAAGACGAACAAGAAGAAGAACGAATTGAATTTTCTGGAAAGGACGATTTGCCGTGAACGTGTTTGATGAAATGCTGGCTTCCTATGAAACAGGGAATGATAACGACAGGCTCAACGCTGTGCATGAGGTCATGCAGCAAGTGGCTCTTGGAGGCCTCTACAATGGAGGGTTTTTCAACAAAGCCGCTTTTTACGGAGGAACATGCCTGCGTCTTTTTCATGGATTGGACCGTTTTTCCGAAGACATGGATTTTTCTCTTCTGGCTGCCGATCCCGCATTCCGCCTGGATCCCTATTTCGATGCCATTACCGCCGAGTTTGCCGCTTTGGGACAAAGCATCGACATCACGACCAAGGAGAAAACGGCGCAGAGTACGATCCAGTCCGCTTTCCTGAAAAGCGATACGGCTCAGTACGACATCCATTTGGGCCGCGACCGGAAAATCAAAATCAAGATTGAGGTGGATACAACACCTCCTCTTGGATTCTCCACAGAGCAGAAACTTCTCTTGCAGCCGTTTTCCTTCTACACAAATTGTTTTACATTGCCGGATCTCTATGCGGGCAAGATGCATGCCCTGATCTATCGTTCATGGAAGAATCGCGTCAAGGGGCGCGACTGGTATGATTTTGAATGGTACATGCGCAAAAACGTCACCATGGATTTCAAGCATTTTTGTGAACGGGCCTATCAATTTGGATCGGAAGCCCAGGGTTCATTGACGTCGGATCGTTTTCGCGCGATTCTGAAAGACAGGATCAGGAAAGCGGACATCCGTCAGGTCAAGGAAGACGTTGCTCCTTTCATCAAAGACCCGGGAAGGCTCCATATCTGGTCGACAGAGTATTTCCTGCAATTGGCGGACATGATGAAGCTGGCGTAGGGAGAGGTTTGCCCGTAGGTTTTCAGGTCTTCTCAAAGGGGCGCTAAAAGGTGGATTTTACCCGAATAAATAGAGTTCGGAAAAAGACTTGCTTCTGCACGTTTGGTAGCCTATTGGTAGCCGAGAGGGGTTAAAAAACGTTTGTTATTGATAATCAATAGTAATGCATAGGACTAAGGATCTAGTGGTGATAAACCGTAGGGGTTCGAGTCCCCTCCCGAGCACCATCCTTTTTCATACCGCAAGTTGCTGGTTTCCAGCTCTACAGGCTTTTGCTTTCTTGAAACAACAAGACACGAAAATAATTTTTATAACCACGGCCAGTCCGTGAATGGAGAGCCAGTTCTCCGAGCATACTTTACGGAGGGCTGGCGGAAATGTCCTTAATGGGCGGAATGCCCCTTACGGGCATTTACGGATGCTACTTCTTCATCCTTCCTTCCATTCCTCCGCAAAAAGCACGCATTCTCAAGACATTTCAAGCTTCTTCAAGCGCACGCCCCCCCTTTTCAAGTATTCAGGGCCGGTTACATTGGCGCTATACGCCCAGAATTATTGAATGGTGTTGTCTTTCATGATAGGAGATCCACCTCTTCAGTCATTGCCGAGCTAGTATTCATTATTCCTGTTTTTCTTACGGATCTATAAAATTGCTATCTGTGACCGTATAAGATCATTTTCAGGAACATGCTGATATTCATAGATATCCCGATCTGCCCGGTTTGCAAAGCAATGCCAGACAATGGCGCCGGTCATTAAGAGGATGAACAAAAGAAAGAAGGCAAGCGCCTTGCTCCTTCTCGAAAGGACGGGCTTATCATGAACATGGGGAATTGAGGGGCCGCACTCCTGCTCAATGTACCTGATAAGTTCATCATGATAGTGTGCGGCAGTTTCTCCGAGACAAATGTCCGGCATCTCCTTATTGTTATGATCCTCCTCTTCAGTAATGGATGGTCTGTTTTTCATTGTTGTTTTCCTTGTTGGTGAAATGCGTTCCCCTGGCAGAACATATGGCATGGCGTAAAAAGGGTTATCAGAGACAGTCCCAGCCCATGAATGATGAGCTTGACCAGCCATTGCTCCACTTTGGGGAAAGAACTTGAAAGATGGATGATGATGGTTGCTGAATCGCCGTATTTTAGACACTCCCTTGCTATTGAAATACAGTATCCTCCAGCCTGTTAACAGAAACGACTCTGGCGCATAGAGCGCCATTTTCAAGAGCATGCCGGATTTGACAAAACATCTAAACGTCCCTCAATAAAGATTTTTTAATTTTATCTAGATTAGGCTCTTTTATATCGTATCCAGCTTCCTTCATATTATTATTGGTTTCTTTTGCACTCTCATAAGCAAAATAGGAATCAATGAACGATTGAACGCAAATTTCGATAATCAAAATATCCGGCAATTTGTATTTGTTTTTATAAAAATTAATATTTTTTGAAAGATCAACTAATTTTGAATCATATTCTAATTTATGAATTTTACACGCCCGTTTCAGCTTGTCTTGTTGCTCTCGTGTAAAAGAAATTTCAGAACCTTTTTCGTTGTTATTGGAAGAACGCACATTCTCTTTTCTTACCTGATCATTTTCTGCTTCTTTTCGTATTTTGGGTAAATTTTTAATAGCAAGCTCATCACCTTGGGCTGCGGCTTTTTCCATCCAAAACAATGCCTGTTTTAAATCCTTTTGTGTTCCTTTTCCCATGTAGTAGAGACAGGCTAACATAAACGAATCGCCTTGAACTCCTGCCGCCGATCTTGAAAACCACTTGAAGGCTTTTTTATAGAAGGCTGAATTACTCTGAGCAAGTTGATGATAAAACCAGGCTGTTCGTGATTTTAAAAAAGGATGCTCGCACACGGCGCGGGATTGCTTGTATTCACGATTATCCGTCATGTATTGATCCACGATGGATTTCCAGGAATCATCATTTATTTTACCTTTACCGCGTTCATTCAAATTCAACAATCTGTTTATTTCCGGATCAAATGCCAGGCGTAAACAATTGATTTCTTTCATTTTCCCTTCGAACTTTCCCTCATTAGCGGCCTTGAAGATAGGCAAAAAATCTTTCTTTTCCACCAGGCATCCATTCTCCAAAAGGATTTCAACCATGTCCGGCTTTTCATACAAGACGGCACATTGCAATAATGAAAGGTGAGCCCTTTCCGGAGATTTATAATTGATGTCTCCTTTCCCGGAATGCACAATCTTGTCAAATAAATCAACATCATCCCTAAAAATGCAATTCAGCATGAGTTCATAATAATCTCCCTTGGACAGGTCTTCCACTCTAGCGGCCAAGACTTCCGCGTCCGCCGAACTGTTTTTCAACATGGCTACTAACTGTCTTTCCCGTTCTTCTTCCTTCTCACGGGCAAGTTCTTCCTGACGCCTGTCTTCTTCATCCCTGACTTCCTCAAACCGGCTTCTGAAATCTATCTCTCCATGATAGGACTCGGCTATCGCCGCAACGGCAAGAGCCAGGCTCTCCGCGTCCTGAGGAATGGTCTTATACAAGGTGCAGGCCAGCGTATCGCTTTGCTTCAACGCCTGGAGAAGTTCCCTCTTTCCGCTGGTAAGAGCATGTTCCGCGTTCAGAACAATCTCTCTTGCCTGCTTGCGGGCACGATTGGCCATATAGGAGTTAGGCTCTCCCGTCAATGGATTCGGCCTCATGTTATTCTCCGCCTGGCGTTCATATTGTTCCGCTTTGGCCTTGGCTCCGGCTTGCTGCTGCAAGGCCTTTTTGTAAGCGGACTGCGCGGTAAAAAGCCGTTTGATGGATTGAATGAGCTGCTCCGCCTGATTCCGCCCTGCGGGATCCAGGGACTTTTTACTCTGCTCCAATCTTTTGACGACTGTCCTGGCCCCCTCGACACTCCCGCCGCCTATTTCCTTCAAGGAACCGTCCGCGTACGATATTCGGGATTTTTCTTCTCTCCCGGCAGACCTGGACCCCGTTCCAACAGTATTTTTATCTGCCTCTTTTCTCTTCTGTTCTTCTTGCAAGCGGCGTTGGTTCCTCTTCTCCCTCCGTGCGGCCTGCTGTTGCTCATAGGCTGATTTTTCCATCCAGACGCCGTTGACAAAACGCTTTCCGGAATCATAGTTGTCCTGATA
>ERZ780117.780-NODE-780-length-11811-cov-2.744216_pt1 | contig 11811 bp, 9 predicted proteins | sample MGYA00510985_ERZ780117 | MGnify/ENA primary metagenome ERZ780117 (study PRJEB29588, sample SAMEA2159553) | human gut metagenome | biome: human gut; feature: human-associated habitat; material: faeces | place: Denmark | collected 2008/2010 ...
CCGCTTTCCTGAATGCTCATGGAGTGGGCACTGAAGCTGTTTACTGGCCCGATGAACGTCCTGACGCAGAGAACAACGTGATGAAGATGATTGCCGAACACAAATTCGATTTGATTGTCAACATTCCGAAGAATCATACGAAACGTGAACTGACGAACGGTTACCGTATCCGTCGTGGTGCTATCGACCATAACATTCCGTTGATTACGAATGCTCGTCTGGCAAGTGCTTTCATCGAAGCATTCTGCGAACTGAAGTTGGAAGATATTGCTATCAAGAATTGGCAGGAATATAAGTAACTGAAGAGGAAATAAAAAGGAGGATGCTCTATCAGAAAGAGTGTCCTCCTTTTTTGTCTTTTTTTCTGGCGCTACCACTGACTGTAAGGCTTATTATTGGGGCTCTTGTGCCCACCAATAGTATATATAATTTAATTTTTTGCCCTCTTCAGTAGGGATATACCAGACCTTTTCTTTTAAATCTGTTTCGATTTTACGGTAAACAGAGATAGGGATTGTGGCATAAGTACCGAAGTTCATGAAAGAAAATTCGACCTCATCAACCTTGCCGGTATCTGAATTTATGCACATTGTTATTATGAGCTCGTGGCCTTTTACTCTTTGTTTTTCACTAGCAGAAAATGCAGCATTTACAATGGAAAGGCGCTCTGCTCGTGTCCATGCGTCATATTGGAGTAAAACGATACCTTCATCTGTTTGTGAGAAAGTTTCTCCTGTATTTTTGTAACTTTGAGTAGTAAAGAGTAGTTTGTTACTCTTGTTATAGAGTGTGACTGTCTTTGACGCTGCCACATCGCATTGGTAGGTGTAACCATTTTCATTGAATGTTTTAGTTACAGCATAATAATTTGTCTGTGCATATATATATGTAGTACAAAGTGATATGCATATAAAAAAGAATATAGTTTTCATAATCAGCAATTTATTGTTAGCTTATTTATACATTTAAAATTCTCTAATCCCGGTCGGTTATATTCGAAGGGGTATTTATCCGCTGTGTAGTGATACTTATGGAAAGTAGGGACGATATCATCTTTTATTTTACTTTCTAAATCGGTACGATTCACTCCGGGAAGTAAATTCCCTTTATTATCAATGTAATTCGTTAAACTTTTTATTCTTCTGCGACGGGGGTCTGTATTGTCCCTGTCTTCCCACTTACTGTCTTTATATTCTGGTAAGTTGCTCGTGTAAAGATATTGTGCGTACCATGCTTCTATTTCTCCATTCAGAGTTGATTCTTTGTATGACGCAGTGGTTTCTTGATAAGCTCGGTAAGCATGCATCATTTCATGAAAAAGCTGATTGCTTTCCATCTGCCTGCCAAGACATATTCCTGTTGATTCTCCTTGGTAACCGAAAGAACCCGTCGTACTTGCTCCAAATTGAATGCTTAAGGTTTTTCCATTGAGCAAATTTGCTAATTCATTATATAATGCTTCTCCCATACAGTCTTCTACAATCTTATCAAGCATATTCTCTATTATTATCCAATTTTCTTCTGTCATGTTAGAGTTACGGAATATTGCCTTGGCTCTAGGGGTGTCCTTCTTGCTGGAGTTGTTGCTGCCTCCGTCACCCCAGTCTAAATCTCCTCCCTCGCCATTGCCACCTCCATCAATTAATTCATCAGTGTCACGATCTTCACGCAATCTTTCCTCAGTCCAGCAGTAATAAGTGTCATATTCATAGGGACCACATTCAGCAGTATAGATAAGTTCGCAATTTTCTTCCGAATCCCAATCCCAACTTCGTGTATTTATGTTCGCCTTATTGTTTATAAAAGTAAGTCCACTTACTGGTTTCTTATGCAGAGCATATTGAGTAAAGTAATCAAACATCCAAGTTTGCTCAACTTCATTTCCTATTTGGCGAGTTATGACATCTGCCATTTTACGGGTATAGATGTGGTAATGGGTGCGTGTCCTGCCAATCGAAAAATACCAGATTGCTTCAATTTCTTTGTCAGAATTTAAATCCTTCACAGGAATTGCGTATACTTTACGCTTGTTTTCACAGAAAGATCGAGCATTCTCCCACATTGGGTAGCCATAAGCATTAATGAACTTAGAGGTAAATTCCACTGAATCATTTTTCTGTTTTAGCAGGAAAACAATTTGCTGAATGTCTGGGTTGGCAGTGGAAACTTTGAAGAAGTGATCAGATGCATCTGTAATAGGTGCTTCTTCGCTAATACATGAAGCCACTAGTAATGGTACAGCAAATAAATAAATTAGTTTTGTCATTTTCATAATACAAAATTTGAAGGTAATACACTGTACTGCCAGTTCTCAGAGCAGTATTATTATGATTCTTTCTTCTTGATAAAAGAAAAAAGCGTGGGAACTTATCTGTTTGTCTTTAAAATAGTTTTATTGCGAATGCTTGTTTCTGTTTAAATTGCAATAAATATACGAATAATTTTTGTATATGAAATAGTATAGCTGCAATTTATTTTGAAAATATTTACTGTTTCTTTTTATCAGTATAGTTAGCTGTTTGGAATAAATATCTATTTTTGTGGAGAGTGTAATAGTGAAAGGGTGAATAATTACGCTTTTGAGAGTATAATCTGGTAATTGAAATATATGAATGAAGTAGAGAAAATGCGTAGTTCGCAACTGGCGGATATGTCTGCCCCGGAAGTACAGGTAAAGTTTGAATATGCCAAGAAGTTGCTGGCAAGGATGCGGCAATTGAGTACTTACGATGAGGCTTACAGAGGATTGTTGGAAGACCTGATACCGGGAATACCGGAGACATCCGTTGTGTGCCCGCCTTTCCATTGCGATCATGGGGATGGTATACGTCTGGGTGAACACGTATTTGTGAATGCAAATTGTACTTTTCTGGACGGAGGTTATATCACGATTGGTGCCCATACATTGGTGGGACCTTGTGTGCAGATTTATACTCCACAACATCCGATGGATTATGTAGAACGTCGTACTCCGAAGGAATATGCCTATCCGGTGACGATAGGATAGGATTGCTGGATTGGCGGTGGTGCTGTTATTTGTCCCGGCGTAACAATTGGTGATCGCTGTATTATTGGCGCCGGAAGTGTGGTGACGAAAAACATACCCGATGATAGTGTGGCGGTAGGAAATCCGGCGAAGGTGATCAGAAAGGTAATGCCGGAACGATGAAGTGATGTGAATTCAGTTATCTGTTAAATCAAAATACGATCTTGAACCATGAAAAAAATCCCCCTTTTCTTTATTGTTTTAGTTTGTATGTTGGCTGGACAATTAAAAGCAGCAGACGATTTTCTTCCCCAATCCAGATGGATTGGCAGTGAACATTCTCAAAGTACTCCGAACACTTGGCTTTGTTTCCGTAAAACAATCGAGCTTTCCAGTGTTCCCGGTGAGATGATTGCCAACATTGCCGTGGACTCTAAATACTGGTTGTGGATTAATGGAGAACTGGTAGTTTTTGAAGGTGGGCTGAAGCGTGGTCCGGCTCCCGGAGCTACTTATTATGACCGGGTGGATATGGCTCCTTATCTGAAGAAAGGAAACAATGTTATTGCCTTGTTAGTGTGGCATTTTGGAAAGAATGGGTTCAGTCATGTAAACAGTGGGACTGCTGCTCTGCTTTTTAGTGCCCGGGCATCGGGGGTGACTATTGTCAGTGATAAGAATTGGCAGTGCAGTGTGTATCAGGCTTATCAGAATACAGAAGCGCCATTCCCTAATTATCGTTTGTCCGAAAGTAATATCCGCTTCGATGCACGCAAAGAGTTGGCAGGCTGGAATCAACCTTCTTTTGAGGGTAAGTTAGGCCCGGCCATCGAAATTGGCTTTCCGAATGAAATGCCGTTTGGAAAATTGGTGCCTCGTCCCATTCCGATGTGGAAGGATAGCGGATTAAGGGAATACCCGGAGGTGGTGAAGAATGAAACCGGGGATACTATTCGTTGCCGTCTGCCATATAATTGCCAGATTACTCCTTACTTGCATGTGAAAGCTCCTGCCGGATTGAAGATTGGTATGCTGACTGATAATTATACAGGTGGCAGTGCAAACAATGTGCGGGCGGAATATATTACTCGCGAAGGTGAACAGAACTATGAAAGTTTTGGATGGATGAACGGACATGAAATGCTGTATGTGATTCCTGCCGGAGTGGAAGTATTGGGGCTTAAATATCGGGAAACGGGTTATAATGCAGACATAAAGGGGACTTTCACCTGTGATGATGCTTTCTTTACCGAGCTCTGGAAACGGAGTGCCCGTACCTTATATATTACCATGCGCGACAATTATATGGATTGCCCTGATCGCGAACGTGCGCAGTGGTGGGGAGATGAAGTGAACGAGCTGGGTGAAGCTTTCTATGCGCTCGACCCGCGTGGCTGGCAATTGGCTGTCAAAGGCATTTATGAACTGATGAATTGGCAACGGCCGGATGGGATTATTGCCTCTCCGGTTCCATCGGCTAACTGGTGTAAAGAGTTGCCTCTGCAAATGCTCGCCTCTGTCGGATGGTATGGATTTTATACACAGGCATTTTATAGTGGTGATTATTCATTTGTTCCTCACATTTATGAGGAAATGAAAAAATACCTGCATGAAGTGTGGGAGGTGGATGCGCAGGGATTTCCTATTCCCCGTCCCGGTGACTGGAATTGGGGCGACTGGGGGACTGACGTTGACCTGGAAGTTCTTACTACTTGTTGGTATTATTTGGCTCTTAAGGCTGAGAAAGAATTCGCACTTTATTTATATAAACAAAACGATGCCAATCGGGTAGACGAAATGATGAAGCGTATTGCCGTTGCTTTTGATAATCGTTATTGGACGGGTACCGCTTATCGTTCCAGATCGTATAAAGGTGAAACTGATGACCGCTCTCAGGCTATGACCGTTGTGAGTGGATTAGCTCCGGTGGGAAGATATAAGGCTTTGCTGAAGGTTTTCAAGAAGGAATATCATGCCAGTCCCTATATGGAAAAATATATCATGGAAGCTCTCTTTGTGATGGGGGAACCGAACTTTGCATTGGAGCGTATGCGTAGCCGGTATACTAAAATGATGGCATATCCTTATACTACCTTATTCGAGGGGTGGGGAATAGGTGCCGAAGGTTTCGGGGGTGGTACTATCAACCATGCGTGGAGCGGTGGTCCGTTGACTATATTGAGTCAAAAGTTATGCGGAATAGAACCTCTGAAGCCTGGCTTTAAGCATTTTCGGGTAGCTCCGCAGCTTGGTATGTTAAACGAGGCATCGGCAGTGGTACCTACTCTTTACGGCGATATACGGGTAGATATAAAGAAGCAAGACCGTATCGTGAATATACATGTAATCGTTCCTCCGGGTACTACTGCTGTAGTGGTATTGCCTGCTGGCAAAGAAAAGGTACTTCCACCGGGAAGTTATATCCTCCCGTAAACCGGGAAGAGAAAACATGAGTTATAAGGATGATTCTTTGATGAAAAAAAAGTTTTTTGTTAAATTGCTGAATTTCAATAAGTATATATCTTTCTGTATGTTTTTCTTAGAAAATAGTTCGCAATTATTTTGGTAATCTCAAAATAAGCTGTACCTTTGCATCGCTTTTGAAACGAAAGTGTACGGGCGCTTAGCTCAGCTGGTTCAGAGCATCTGGTTTACACCCAGAGGGTCGGGGGTTCGAATCCCTCAGCGCCCACATCCGATTTCTATAATGAGTGGTCTTACAAGTTGTTGTAAGGCTATTTTTTTATCTGTTAACTTCCTTACTTAACTTTCTTTCCCCTTTATGGCTTATTACTCAGAAAAAAAAGCTAATTTTGCGGCTCGATAATTATCTAATATACACGTATGGAACTTGATTTACTTACTGCTATCTCTCCGATTGATGGTCGATACAGAGGAAAAACAGATGCTTTGGCAGCTTACTTCTCGGAATTTGCCTTGATAAAATACCGTGTGCAAGTGGAAGTGGAATACTTCATCACCTTGTGCGAATTGCCTTTGCCGCAATTAAAAGGCGTAGACAAAAACGTATTTGAAACATTAAGAAATATCTATCGTAACTTCTCTGAAGCTGACGCGCAGCGTATCAAAGATATTGAGAGCGTAACGAACCATGATGTAAAAGCCGTAGAATATTTCCTGAAAGAAGAGTTTGATAAAATGGGTGGAATGGATGACTACAAAGAGTTTATTCATTTCGGACTGACTTCACAGGATATCAATAATACTTCCGTTCCTTTGTCTATCAAAGAGGCTTTGGAACAGGTTTATTATCCACAAATAGAGGAACTGATTGCGCAACTTCGTACGTATGCGGAAGAATGGACGGCTATTCCTATGCTTGCCAAGACACACGGTCAGCCGGCTTCACCTACTCGTTTGGGAAAAGAGGTGATGGTATTTGTATATCGTCTTGAACGCCAGCTGGCTACTTTGAAGTCTTGTCCGCTTACTGCCAAGTTCGGTGGTGCTACCGGAAATTACAATGCGCATCATGTGGCTTATCCGGAGTTCGACTGGAAAGCATTTGGTAACCGGTTTGTTGCTGAAAAACTGGGTTTGGAACGTGAAGAATATACTACGCAGATTTCTAATTATGATAATCTGTCTGCTGTATTCGATGCTATGAAGCGCATAAATACGGTAATGATCGATATGAACCGCGACTTCTGGCAATATATTTCCATGGAATATTTCAAGCAGAAGATTAAAGCCGGTGAGGTGGGCTCCAGCGCGATGCCGCACAAAGTGAATCCGATTGACTTTGAAAATGCGGAAGGTAATCTGGGTGTGGCAAGTGCCATTCTGGAACATTTGTCGGTGAAACTGCCTGTGTCCCGCTTACAACGTGACCTGACGGATTCTACCGTATTGCGTAACGTAGGCGTTCCGTTCGGACATATCGTAATTGCCATTCAGAGCTCATTGAAAGGTTTGCGTAAATTGTTGCTGAACGAAACGGCTATCTATCGCGATCTGGATAATTGCTGGAGTGTGGTAGCTGAGGCTATTCAGACAATTCTGCGCCGTGAAGCATATCCGCATCCGTACGAGGCGTTGAAGGCCTTAACCCGCACTAATCAGGCTATTACGGAAGCTTCTATAAAGGAATTTATTGAAGGTTTGAATGTAGATGAGGAAATAAAGAAAGAATTGCGTGCGATTACTCCTCATACATATACAGGAATCTAAGCTGGAAATATTAAATTTAGCTGTATAATGAAGCCAACATTTTAAATCCGGCGATTGTTAATATAGTATACATATATAATAATAAGGTATAAGAGTGATAATAGAATGGCCGTGAGGCCAACGTTTAATTTTATTCGAATAAAACAATGAGTACAGAAAACGAAACTTGGCGTGACGATTCTTCCAGTGAGGAGAATTCAGGCAACAGATTTGAAAGAGAAAACAATTACAGCCGTCCGTCTTACAACCGTGAAGGTGGTGACCGACCCTATCGTCCGCGTTTTAACAGCGAGAGTGGCGAACGCCCACAGCGTGCTTACAGCAGTGATCGCCCGTATCGCCCGCGCTTTAACCCTAATGCTGAAGGTGGTGAACGTCCACAACGTTCTTATGGCGACCGCCCGTCTTACAATCGCGAGGGTGGCGATCGTCCGCAACGCTCGTATGGTGATCGTCCGTCCTATAATCGTGACGGCGATCGTCCGCAACGTCCTTCTTATGGAAACAACGGTGGTGGTGACCTTCCTCGCTATAATAGCGGTGATGGTGGTGATCGTCCACAGCGTCCTTCTTATGGAGGCTCTTCTTATGGTGACCGTCCCCAACGCCCGCGTTTCAATAGTGGTGACGGACAGCGTTCTTATAACAACGACCGTCCTTATCGTCCTCGCTATAATAGCGGTGATGGTGGTGATCGTCCACAACGTTCTTATGGTGGCTCTTCTTATGGAGGTTCTTCTTATGGCGACCGCCCGCAGCGTCCACGCTTCAATCCGGATGGCGGAAGAGGCGGATATGGTCGTCCCCAGCAGCGTCGTACGCCGGATTATGATCCGAATGCAAAGTACAGCCGTAAGAAACAGATAGAATATAAGGAACAGTTTACGGATCCTAATGAACCGATCCGTTTGAACAAGTTCTTGGCTAATGCAGGTGTCTGCTCTCGTCGTGAGGCGGATGAATTCATCACGGCAGGTGTGGTTTCAGTAAATGGAGTAGTGGTTACAGAACTCGGAACTAAGATCAAACGTGCTGACGAAGTGAAGTTCCATGATCAGATGGTGAGCATTGAACGTAAGATTTATATCTTGCTGAATAAGCCGAAAGATACTGTGACTACCTCGGATGATCCGCAGGCACGTCGTACAGTGATGGATTTGGTGAAGGGTGCTTGCGATGAGCGTATTTATCCGGTAGGTCGTTTGGACCGTAACACTACAGGTGTGTTGTTGCTGACGAACGACGGTGACCTGGCTTCTAAACTGACACATCCGAAGTTCCTGAAGAAGAAGATTTATCACGTACATACAGATAAAAATGTGACGAAAGCTGATATGGATCAGATTGCAGCCGGTATTCAGTTGGATGACGGTGAAATCCATGCAGATGCTATCAGTTATACGGATGATGTTAGACGGGATGAAGTGGGTATTGAAATTCACTCAGGTAAGAACCGTATTGTTCGTCGTATATTTGAGTCACTGGGTTACAAGGTAGTCAAACTCGACCGCGTATTCTTTGCCGGACTGACTAAGAAAGGCTTACGTCGTGGTGAATGGCGCTATTTGAGCGAACAGGAAGTAAACTACCTGCGCATGGGCTCTTTTGAGTAATTATATAATATAGAGGTTTAACACAAATTTATGGAAAAGATTAGTAGAACAAAGATTGTTGACGTGTTGAAGCGCGAAGATTTCGGCGCTATGGTCAACGTGAAAGGCTGGGTTCGTACCCGCAGAGGTAGTAAACAAGTTAATTTTATCGCCCTGAATGACGGTTCTACAATAAATAATGTGCAGGTTGTGGTAGATTTGGCAAACTTTGATGAGGAGATGCTGAAAGATATTACCACCGGTGCCTGTCTGAGTGTGAACGGTGAATTGACGGAGTCTGTAGGTTCCGGTCAGAAGGCTGAGATTCAAGCTCGTGAGATTGAAGTGCTGGGTACTTGTGATAATACATATCCTTTGCAGAAGAAAGGTCATACGCTGGAATTCCTGCGTGAGATTGCTCACCTGCGTCCCCGTACGAATACTTTCGGTGCGGTGTTCCGCATCCGTCATAACATGGCGATAGCTATCCATACTTTCTTTCATCAGAAAGGCTTCGTTTATTTCCATACACCTATCATTACGGCATCTGACTGTGAAGGTGCCGGACAGATGTTTCAGGTAACGACGAAGAACCTCTATGATTTGAAGAAAGATGAAGCCGGTTCCATCATTTATGATGACGACTTCTTTGGTAAGCAAACCAGTCTGACGGTTTCCGGACAGTTGGAAGGTGAACTTGCTGCTACGGCACTGGGCGCTATTTATACTTTTGGTCCTACATTTCGTGCAGAAAACTCCAATACTCCACGCCATTTGGCTGAGTTCTGGATGGTGGAACCGGAAGTAGCGTTCAACGACATTACGGACAATATGGATCTGGCGGAAGAGTTTATCAAATTCTGTGTGAAGTGGGCTTTGGATAACTGTGCTGACGACGTGAAGTTCCTGAACGATATGTTTGACAAAGGCTTGATTGAACGTCTGCAAGGTGTATTGAAAGAATCTTTCGTACGTTTGCCTTATACGGACGGCATCAAGATACTGGAAGAGGCTGTTGCTAAAGGTCATAAGTTCGAATTTCCGGTATACTGGGGTGTGGACTTGGCTTCTGAGCACGAACGTTATCTCGTGGAAGAACACTTCAAGCGTCCGGTTATCTTGACTGACTATCCGAAGGAAATCAAAGCGTTCTACATGAAGCAGAACGAAGATGGTAAAACAGTACGTGCAATGGACGTATTATTTCCGAAGATTGGTGAGATTATCGGTGGCTCTGAGCGTGAGTCTGATTATGACAAGCTGATGACGCGTATTGACGAAATGCATATTCCGATGAAGGATATGTGGTGGTATCTTGATACCCGCAGATTCGGTACGTGCCCTCACTCCGGTTTTGGTCTGGGTTTTGAACGCTTGCTTCTGTTCGTGACGGGTATGGCAAATATTCGTGACGTAATACCTTTCCCGCGTACGCCGCGTAATGCAGAGTTCTAACTCTTAAAATAAATAAGTGAAGTAGCCCGCACAATCTTGTTGTGCGGGCTCTTTTTTTACTAATAAACTGTTATAATATTAAAATAATTACTTATATTTGTGACAGTCAGATGCCTATACGTTAACCAAATATATACGAACATGAAGAAGAAGTATTTCATTACCATGTTGGCAGCAGTGCTGTTGGCGGTAACAGGAGCGGCAGCGCAGAAGAAGGCGAGTTTCAAACCAGCGGATTTGAAAGGTATCTGGCAGCTGTGTCACTATGTATCCGAAATTCCGGATGTTCCCGGTGCTTTGAAGCCCAGTAACACATTCAAGGTATTGAGCGATGACGGGCGTATCGTCAATTTCACTCTTATTCCCGGCAAAGATGCCATAATCACCGGATATGGTACCTATATCCAGCTGACGGACAATAGCTATCGGGAAAGTATTGAGAAGAATATTCATCTGCCCATGCTGGATAATAAAGATAATGTCCTGGAGTTTGAGATGGGAGAAGGCGGGCTTATGCATCTGAAATATTTTATTTCTAAAGATTTGAATGGCAATGAATTGAACTGTTGGTATCATGAAACCTGGAAGCGGGTAACGATGCCGCCTGTATTCCCTGAAGATATTGTTCGTTAAAACGGGCTATCCGGATATAATAAGCAATGTTCCGATGCAAAGCAAGCAATCTTTTGCATGGGAACATTGCTTGTTTTGTGTCCTAACATTGCTTGTGATTGATAGTCAGCTTCTTTAAAAAAAAGAAGAAAACGTTTGCCAGTTTTGGGAAAATCCGTACCTTTGCAAGCCGATTATTATCTAATAAGGATAAGCAATTAATTCAGAGCGAGTTAATCCACCTTTGTCCGGGGTGGCTAATCCGTAATGAAGATTTTTTTAGTAGTAACATTTAAAAAACAAATCAAGAGTGGATACTTTAAGTTACAAGACCATTTCTGCAAACAAAGCTACGGTAACCAAAGAATGGGTTATTGTTGACGCTACAGACCAAGTATTGGGTCGTCTGGGCGCAAAAGTTGCGAAACTGTTGAGAGGGAAGTATAAACCAAACTTTACTCCTCACGTAGATTGCGGTGATAATGTAATCATTATCAATGCCGACAAAGTTAAAATGACAGGTAATAAGTGGACTGACAAAGTGTATTTGTCATACACAGGTTATCCCGGTGGTCAGAGAGAAATGACTCCTGCTCGTCTGCAGGCTAAACCGAACGGTGATGACAGACTGTTGAGAAAAGTAGTAAAGGGTATGTTGCCTAAGAACAAATTGGGCGCTAAATTGCTGAGCAATATGTACGTATATGCTGGCAGCGAGCACAAACATGATGCTCAGAACCCGAAAACAATTGATATAAACTTACTTAAATAATAGATATGGAAGTAGTAAATGCATTAGGCAGACGTAAAAGTGCAATTGCACGCATTTTCGTAACCGAAGGTACAGGAAAGATTACTATTAACAAGAGAGACCTTGCAGAGTACTTTCCATCAACTATTCTTCAGTATGTTGTAAAACAACCATTGAACAAGATTGGTGCTGCTGAGAAGTATGACATCAAAGTAAACTTGTGT
>ERZ780117.782-NODE-782-length-11777-cov-4.712080_pt1 | contig 11777 bp, 9 predicted proteins | sample MGYA00510985_ERZ780117 | MGnify/ENA primary metagenome ERZ780117 (study PRJEB29588, sample SAMEA2159553) | human gut metagenome | biome: human gut; feature: human-associated habitat; material: faeces | place: Denmark | collected 2008/2010 ...
CGCTCCCTTTCGCAAAAATTTCCCATGCCCACCCGCCGGGTCGCCGGTCTCCTCAATGATATTGGAACCGAGGGGTCATAATGACACCCTCTTTTGCGGTGGAGGCTCGTAATGGACTCCAATACAAAGCGCCACTTGGCGGGGAGCAGATTCAATCGTATTTCCAGACGTCGATTTGGATACACGATTATGGAGTCCAGAATTTCTTTCTGGAAAAGTTCGTCTACTTCCCTATTCATTAGCCCTTCTATATGCGCAGTTACATCATCTTGAAAGGATGAGGTTTCATAGTTTAGGTGCTCTTCCTCACGGACAACTTGCATACGGGCCTGAAGATCTACCAATTGGTTATCATAGCGTTCATTCATCCATCTCATTTCGTCCTTGGTAATGTCTTTTGAAAAGAAGGCATCTAAAATGCACTCCTTTTTTGCCCTAAGCTGTTCAATCTCATATTCCAGTTTTTCTGCACTATCACTGCTGACACGCCCACTGTGCTTTATCACTGTCAGGCCACACTCAGTAATCAACTCGACAATCCATCTGGATGAGTCTAATACCGTTGATATTGCTACATTCAGGACTTCATATGCAAAATCATCACGCACAAGTAGGCCAATATCGCACCCAACTGAATTGCCCATGGGATCGAGATGGCATGTCCCCTCTTGGGTAGCCGTGAAACAGCACCATTTTTTTGTGAATTTGCCGCTTTTATAGTGCTTCTTTCGAGACACAAAACTACTTCCGCACAGTCCGCACTTGATTTTACCAGAGAAAACATAGCGGTTCCCGTGCCCCACCCCTAATTTGCCATGGCGGTTACGCCGAGCAAGCTCAGCTTGCACTATATTCCATAAGTCGCGATCAATAATGGCCTCATGATGGTTAGTTAAGCAGATTTTCTCCTCTGCCCCGTTGTTGTACTTCTTTTGATGCGTCAAATAGTCAGGAGTATAGGTTTTCTTTTGGACAAGATCACCCACATATTTTTCATTTTTCAGTATTTTCACAATGTGAGTGTTGTTCCATTTTGCATTTCCGTGGTAGGTTAAATAGCCGGCCTCACGCATCTCACGGGCAATGATACTCGTCCCCTTTTTTTCCACGCCATATTTATAAAAAATAAGCTGAATAAGTTTGGCTCCATCTGGGTTAATTGTCAATTTCCCATCCTTTACATCATAGCCCAACATGGATCGGCCAAAAACAACTCCGCGTTCCATCTGCCTGGCCTGCCCCCATTTCACACGGGTCGAGGTTTTGCGGCTCTCTTCCTGAGCAATGGAACCCATAATCGACAGCCGAAGTTCAGCATCGGGCTCAAGCGTATTGATTCCGTCATTCAAGAACAAAACACCAATTCCCAAGGCTTTTAGTTCCCTGGTATAACCGATGGTATCTAAAATGTTCCGTGAGAAACGACTGACCTCCTTTGTTAGAATAAGTTTGAATTTTCCCATTTTAGCGTCGTTGATCATCCGATTGAAATCAACACGCTTTTTTGTATTCGTGCCGGTAATCCCTTCATCTGCATAAACACGGAAAAGTTCCCAATCTGGCTGACGGGCAATGAATTCTTTGAAATAGCGTTGTTGGGATGCAAAAGAGTTTGCCTGATCGTCCTTGTCTGTAGAGACCCTGCAGTAACTTGCGACCATAATCATAGACGTCACCTCCTGCAGATATTATTGCAGAAAGGTGTTGTCTTGACGAATATGTGAAGTTAAAATGATTTGAAATTGTATCTGTAAAGGCGTTTTCTTTACATCTGATGTTCTCGTACGGAATAAAATATATGGCTATCTTTGCGGAGGAATCTGAATTCCACGCCAAGAAAACGCTACACCGGGCTTAATAAAAAATGCGAAGAACGATTGTTTCGCACCTATAGTATACCCTCAGAGAGATTTCTGTCAATCGGCAATGGGAATGCAAAGGCCATCCCAAAACTATTGGGATGGCCCGTTTATCCAACAAAGCGAAATACTTGCGGGAGGTCGTTCAGCCGCAGTTCCATGTGCCGATCAGGGAATACCGTCAGGTGATCCAACAGCGTCTTGCACAACACCTCGCTCCTGATTCTAAAGCATAGCATTGAGGCCACTTCCGACTGTATAGTTTTTCGCAGTGATTCAATTCCATAGCCGTGAAGCATCTGTTTTTCCGCTTTTTCTATCCGCATATTCAAGGACTCTGACTGACCTTCATATTTGCTCTTCATAGCGAACATATCTTCTTTAGAAATTTCGCCGGAAAAATAGGAATCGAGAACTGCCATTTTTTTCTGCTGAATTCGCTCTAATTCAAATCTTAACTGCTCTGGTTTATCTTCTGTTGCGCATTCGGTGGATCGGATTGCCTCCAAAGCTAAGGAGGTAACATTACGGGTAATCTCTCTGGTATCCATAGAAAGACTCTTTAATGCTATTTCCAACATATTCAAGGCATCATCATCACGAATCAGTTTCCCGATGGTGCAGCCCGCCTTTCCTTCACTGGTAGCTGTAGCGCAACTCCATCTCCGTATCTTTGTCCCATCCTTCAGAACTTTCATTCGGCCTACAAAACTGGCCCCACACACCGCACATTTGATCTTTCCTGAGAACACATAGCGATTTGAATGACCGTTCTCCCCTCCTCGGTGCTTGTTATTCATCTGCATCCGCTCTTGGGCCAAATTCCAAATTTCACGGCTGATAATAGGCTCATGATGGTTTTGCAAACAAATTAGTGGTACCTCTCCCCTATTGGTTTTCTTTTCGTGAGTGAGGTAATCTGGGGTATAGGTCTTTTTCTGCACCAGATCTCCCACGTACTTTTCATTCTTCAAGATTTTAACTACGGCACTGGCCTTCCATTTGCTGCCCCAGTACGTTCGATATCCATTCTTGGTAAGGAGTCTTGCTATCTCTGATGTACCAACCTGTTCTATCGCGTACTTTTGAAAGATAAAGCGGACGATCTCTGCGCCCTCAGGCTCAACAATGAGGTTTCCGTCTGTAACCTCATAGCCCAGCATAGATCGCCCGAACACCACCCCTCTTTCCATCTGCCTCGTCTGTCCCCAGACCACGCGATTTGAGGTTTTGCGGCTCTCCTCTTGTGCAAGAGATGCCATGATGGATAGCCGGAGTTCTCCATCGCCATCCATCGTGTTAATATTATCGGTCACAAATTCTACGGCCACTCCAATTCGTTTCAGGTCACGTGTATAACTGAGCGTATCGACGATATTTCTGGAAAAGCGGCTGACCTCTTTTGTGAGAATCAACTGGAACCTACCCTCATGTGCGTCCTGGATCATACGGTTAAACTGTTTTCTTTTTTTTGTGCTGGTTCCGGACAGACCTTCGTCAGCGTAAATCTTATATAATACCCATTCCGGTTTTTTTGAAATGTATTCCTTGAAATATCTCTGCTGAGATTCAAAGGAGTTGGCTTGATCTTCCTTATCGGTAGAAACTCGGCAATAGGCCGCCACTTGTATCATGGACTCCTCCCCTTTTGTTGTATCTTCATGATCCACTCCCGGTGCTGCCGGTCTAACCGTTCTTGAGCTTGGCGATACTGTATTTCACTCAGTCTCCCCTGCTCTTTAAGCGCCAGCAGCAGCCCCCCCTGCAAACGATGAAGGAACTGACAATCCGTTTCCCGGGTTATCTTATGGTCATATTCAATCCCATCCAGAGAAGCATAATGTCTTTTCGTGCTGCTGACCCTCCTTTCTCCTACGCAATCAACATAAGTATATGATGCAATCTAATACTACTGACCGACTTTCTCAAATAAACCGTCTGTTTCTTGGAAGAGTTCAAAAAAGCAGCGGGCGGCGGCTGGCTGGGCCGCTCCGCGAGACTTACTCCCCGAGCTTCTGGCACTTCCCGCAACCTGCGACGGAATAACTACCGCTCGGATCACGGCCAAAGCGACGTATCATGATCAACGAGTATGGGTCATGGCCACCAAGCCGCCACAGCTCGTCTGCACACAGCATCCGGCTCCCCCTTGTCCTCCCTTCCCTATGTGGGATCATGGCCTGGTCTGCCTGTGCGGCTCTCCATACACGCAACGTACCCGCTGCTGAATATGAGGCGCAGTACGCCTGTTTGTCAAGGTGCAATAGGATGCCTTCCTGGAAGACCATTTCGTCTTCACCTCATTCCCCGTTTTCTGCCGGCAGTTTTGCCACAAAAGAACAGCCCCACGCCGCTGGAAGGCGCAGGGCTGTCCCTATTCACTGGTCAAATATTGTGAGATTGTCAAGCATGTCATCCAGATCCTGCTGATTGGGTCCAGTAGGAGCCGTTTGCCCTCCGTGCTGTTCCTGCAGGATCTGCAACTTCATGCTGTCCTTGAGCCTTTCCATCGAGGCGTCGATCATGCGTTGGATCTGTGCAAGGGTCTGCTCGTCCGTTTGCGTGGACTGGACGGCAATCACTATTTTTGTGTTCTCCGCCATCACTTCCGGATGATTTCCGATAAACTCCCAGACTGCCTGGACGATCAGATCGCTCTTGTGGTTCTTCAGCTTCTCAAGAAAGTCTCCAACAGCGATCTTTTCAGCGGTGTCCCTGCCCCAGCTGAGAGAAAATCGGTATTTGTCATCCCTGCGCAAAGAACTCCCCTCCGTAATTCTGTGGAGCCATCCGTCGCAGCTGAGCAGTGGCCAGCATCCCGTAGCCGATGGCGTTTGCCTTGGGATCCGTCACAAAGTCCGCATGCGCCACCAGGGGCGACTCTTCCACAAAGGACCTGAACAAAATCGAACCACCCCCAATAAAGATGGCAGGGTTCGCACGCAGATCAACCTGCAGCTCCCGCAGTTTGTCAAGAATATCGCAGGCATAACTACGTACCTTTGCAAAAATAACGTCCCGCACTTCCTGCGGCAGGATGGTAGGACGGCCTTGGATAATGTCCGCAATGTGATCGTCATCAATCTTAATGTCATACATGGCGCTTACCCGGCTGATGATGTCGTTGGACACGGGAATCACCCCCATCTCCAGGCTGCGGCAAAACTGCAGGTCCGGCGCCGCGTTGCGCAGGAGCATGACGTCCGTGGTGTAGCCGCCGATGTCAATGATGAAGGTGCGCGGAATCTCCTTCAGGCGCCCTGCCTGCGGCACCACAGCGGCGTAGGCCTGGGGATAGACGAACACATGCCGGATCAGCAGGCAGATCGGAGCACCGTTGTAAACGAAGTTTACCCTCCCCCGCTTAAAATAGTCCGCAAATCGCTGCCGCAGCGCGTAGTGCTCCGGCGGCAGGCCGACCGCCAGATCTGCCTCGACCATAGGGTTTGAATTTCCGCTCTTCTCCAGTTCCTTGGCGATGGCGAACAGCGTCAGGATCCAGTACCTCTCGTCCTTGGTCTTATCTCGCATATAGGAGATCCGCTGGCCGGACAGCGTCCAGAACTTACCATCGTATTCCAGCATCTCCGTATCTACAGGCGGCCGGATGGGATTGTCGATCAGGCCGGACGGAAATACAAAGTTGACCGTCTTCATGGCCGAATTGCCATGGTCAATGGGAAACAACATGAGGAACCACTCCTTATCTATCTTGGTACTTCATTACACCGGACAAAATGCGTTTTTGCAACAGAATGCGTAAAAACAGCGGAGCATTCGCAGAATGCCCCGCTGTCCTCTGCTACTCTGGCGCTTTGCCCTGATTCATGCAGAACTCCCAGATATAGTCGTCCAGACCATTGTGGTCCGGGACCCATAGATAAGTACCGAATGTGATGTCCTGTTGCCCCAGTAGAGCCACCAGGTTTCGATATGCGTTTTCTACATGCCAGTTTTTCAGGTAGTCCATATCAAAGCAGGTCATGACATGGCGGACACCAAGCGGGATCAGATCCCGAAGGGCCGCCTCCAGGTGCTGCAATGAAGTCACACCCGGAATGGCAAGCATTGTCTGTCCTGTAAAGTAATTGACAATGTCAGCCTTCATGTATCCTTCAATGAGTAATATCCTCTCCCGCACCGGGCCAACCAGATGGCACCAGTTCTCACCCATGGCGCCGTCCAACTCGTCTCTGCTGGAAAAGGTCAAAAACTTACCGCCTTTTTTCATCTTGTTGTCAAGGCGGATCTGAAAGCCTTGGATCTTCCCAAGGTAGGTCCCGGGAATTAGGATGCCTCTTCGCCATACGGCCATCGTCCACCGCCCATCTCCGTCCCGGTAGAACCCAGGGACACCGAACAGTGTGTAGCCCTCGTCCAGCAGGGATTGGGCCAGAGCGTGGAAGCCTACGACCGGCGTAGATTTATAGCCCAGGCGCTCTATGGCTTCATCGGTCAATCCGCGCCGGAGCAAATTCTCTCGGTGATCCGGCGCAAGAGTCAGCCTGCTGAGAAGCGCCCGGTACACACGATCCCGTTCTTCCAGCGGCGCAAGGCTTGCCTGGGGTTTCATCAGAGGAGGCTGCAGTTTCTTTCTGGATCCGCCACTCCCGGAAAAGACTGGCGAACCTCCATGCAGTCTTGCCGTTATATCCTCCAGCACCTTATCCCGCGGGATGCCCATGTAGTAGGCATATAGATCGAAGACGCCGCCCTGGAATTGTCCGCACTTGGGACACCGATACACATTCCGTTTGAGATTGATATTCAAATGCTTTTCCCTTGTGCCCGGCCTGTCGCAAAGCGGGCATGGAATGTTATAGGCGCTTCTCCCATGCGGCGGCTGCGGGATGGGCAGCAGAGGAAGGATATCGGTCATTTGGTAGCGTAATTCCATGGAACGCTCCTCTCTGTGGGCGGCCATTCAACTGGCCGCCCACACACTTTCTCAGGCGCTCTGCTCCACGGACTGCTCACAAATGAGCTTTGCAGCTGCCGAGACCTCCGGATCCCCGGTGAATTTGGTCGCCACCCACAGGATAGCACGGGGGTCCTCACGGAGAACCTGTCCCAGCGTTCTGCCCTTGTACTTGCTGATGGGACAGAGCGTGTTCATGGCCTTTTCCAGCGGATCCACCGGCTCTGCGGGGGACTGCGTTGCCACCGGAGCAGCCGCCGGCGGCATGTCGGCCGTCAGCGGAGCCTGTGGTTCGTCCTCCCTGCTCCAGATGATGCCGCCCAGCTCGTCCACAGCCGGTGAGTCGAAGGAATCACCGGCCGCGCTGAACTGAAGTCCAAAGCCGGCATTGCGAAGAGCGATCCCAATGGCGGCGGTCTGCGCCCATTCACGCGGAGATACCGTCGGTTTGTCGGCTTGGTAGCCGCGGGATGCGGTCGCCTCCGACAGATACTGTTCGGGCGGGTTTGTGTAGCTGGGATAGACCCTGGCCGTAGCCACAAAGCAGTCCTTGGCGGCGGTAACTGCAACAGACACGCGCCCCTCCGGATATTTGAGCCGGAACCACGCCAGCTGCGCCATCACCGGAAGCCGGGAACGCTTCTCCTGGGTGTTGAGGTCGACATACTCCACTGCAAGCGGTGTCGGATCGAACCCTTCCACCGCATTGATCTTCTGGATGGCCGAGAGAGCGGCCTGCTTCCCATCGTTCATGACCTGTTCTCCTCCTTCTTATTCTTCAGGGGCACAAAGGTGTTCCGGTACTGCAGCCACGCAGGCAGCAGTGTCGTGATGACCCGGCCAATCTCCTTCTGATAAGCCTCAGGCTCCGCGGGCTGAAAGCCGGTAAACCGCTTCCGATAATCCTGGATCACCCGCTCCAGATTGACCTGAGCCGCATCCCGCTCTTTCTGCGTATCGGGGCCCCGGTTCGGGCCATAGCGCCGCTCTCTGGCCAGGTTCTGAACGTAAGCATCCAGCATCATGTAATGCCCCTGCAAGCAGGGCACTTCTCTGGTGATGGGCGCGCTGCGCAGGTACATCTGGCAGGTTTCCAGAACGCCGATTCGATACAAGATCTCGCCGTAGAGCCACAGGTCAGCGGGGCTGATCGGCGGCTGGGCCATCCGCTGGAGCAGTTGCTGCCGGTACCCATAGTAGTTTTCAAGCACCGTAGCCATTGTTCATCCTCCTATTCTTTTGTCAATTCGTTGATCCGCATGGCCAGCATCGTATGCCGGCGCTTGGTGTCCGCGGTCTGGATGGCCCGCACGACGGCATCCCAGTCGCCCACAATGATGACGCGCTTCTTCGCACGGGTTTCCGCCGTGTAGAACAGCGCCCGGTTGAGCATCTTGCCGTGCATGTCCTGAATGTTGATCAGCACAGCGTCGTACTCACTGCCCTGGGATTTATGGATCGTGGTGGCGTAGGCCAGTTCCAGCTGCCGTAGCGCTTCGATGTCCTCGTAGGCGACAACACGGTCATCGCCGAAATCGACCTCCACCAAAAGGCCATCCTCTCCCTGTGTACTGGTGCAGATATATCCGATATCGCCGTTGCTGGCAAAGTCACGGTTTTTCATCTGCATGACCTTATCACCTACACGCAGGACCCGCTGCCCGACTTCAATCTCCGCCTTCCCGGGGACTGCCGGGTTGACTTCGTCATGGAGGGCCGCATTCAGGCTATAGACCCCTGTTTCCGATTTTTTGCGGAATGGGGTCAAAAGTGCCACATTATCCACGCCGAATCTTGCAACTTCCCTTTTGTAAAGCCGCATGAGATACTGCGCCGATTGCACCTCGTCTGCGGAGGCCCAGAACTGGAAATCGTCGCCAAAGTCCAGTTCCGATACACCGTGCCGGATCCGCTGCGCATTTTCCGCCACAAGGCTGCCTTCGCTCTGGCGGAACACCTTGTCCAGGATCACTGCCGGTAGCCGGCCGCTGGCGAGCAGTTCATTGAGCACCGCGCCCGGTCCGACAGATGGGAGCTGGTCAGCATCCCCAACCAGGATCAGCCGGCAGTTAGGCGGCAAGGCGTTGAACAGGCACCATGTAGTCACCATGTCCATCATGCTCACCTCGTCCACCAGTACCAGGTCAGCCTCCAGCAGCTGCAATTCCCGCAATTTGTGAAGTTCTCCTGCCGTCAGATTCAGCGCCTTATGGATGGTGGACGCCGGATACCCGGTGCTTTGCTCCATGCGCCGCGCCGCGCGTCCTGTGGGGGCGCAGCATACCACATCGGAGTCTGGGAATACCTTCTTGTAGATATTCAGGATCGCCCGCTGAATAGATGTCTTTCCAGTGCCGGGTCCTCCCGATATGATGCAGATAGGCGAAGTCAGCGCGGTTCGGATGGCGTGACGCTGCTCCTGTGCAAAGGTGAAGCCCATCTCAGCCTGCTGCCTGTCGATCTCATCGTCCAGGTCGCCCATGTAGGGCATTTTGTCGCGCTTGAGCATATCACAGATCTCGGCTGCCACTTCCTCCTCTGCCCTCGCCATGATCGGGCGATAGACATAGTCGTTGTAGAGGATCAGACGGCCGCTCTGGATCATCTCGAAGGCGCGCTGAGCCACACCCTTCCAGGTCACCTGCGGCGCGTGGAGCAGATTTACCGCCTTTCTCACAAAGGCTTCCTTGTGCATACAAAGATGCCCGTCGTGCTCCGCCAGTTTCAGGGTGTAGAGCAGCCCGGCATCCAGCCGTTCCGGCGCATTTCGCGCTATCCCGTTGGCCTGGGCCAACTGGTCTGCCGTCTCAAAGTCGATCTGGTCGTGCTCAAACACCAGGTAGGGAAACTGTGTGAGAAGGGCCGGCGCATCCGATCCCAGCTGCTCCCGCAGCTTGATTGCCTGCGGTGCGCTGATATTGAAGGGTGCCAACATGTTGATGAGTTTTCGGGCGCTCCGTGTCTCCATATATGCCGAGCAAAACTTCTCGCACTTCTTCTTGCTGATGCCAGGCACTTCCGCGATACGCGCAGGGTTTTGATCCAACACCTCCAGCGTCTGCGCTCCGAACGTGTTATAAATCCGCTCCGCAAGGACACTCCCGATCCCGGGAATCATTCCCGAGGAGAGATAGGCCACAATGCTGCGCTTGTCAGAGCCGACGATTTCCTCATAGGACTCCATCTCAAACTGGAGCCCATAGCGGGCGTCCTTTTTCCAGTGCCCGGTCATATCGACTTTCACGCTTGCCACCGTGGGCAGGAAGTGCCCCACCACTTTAATGCTGCTCAGGCGATTGCCCTGCGCGTCCAGCACCTTCTCATTTGGTTTGAACAGAGCGATCATGTAGCTGCCGTCCCGCGCCTCCTCCAACCGTTTGGGATAGAGCAGGCGGCTGAAACTGCATTTCATTTATTTGAGCCTCCTTCTTGCTGGCGGGGCTGCTTGTATGAGAAACCTCTCATTCCATACCCCGGCCCAGCACTCCGATTTTGCTTTCCAGTAATACCGCCAGCTTGTTCTTTGAAATAAAGCGTGGGGAACGATTCCGCCGCTCCCCACGCCTGTCCAAAAATCACAGAGGCTGAATGGTTACTTTGACTTTCCGGTTCTTGGACGGCTTTCGTGCCTCCTCATAAATGGATGGATAGTTTTGCTTCAGGTACTCAGAACTGACGCGCCGGGATGTACTCGTCACAAAATCCACCAGCAATTTGTCTGTGGTCGTGGTCAGGATCCCATGCTCGTGCTCTTTCATCAGTTCCGCGATCCGCACGCTGTGTGCCTCAATAGCCTCCTCGTTCTTTTTGATAGCGCCCTTGAGTTGCGCGTTTTCCTCCTGCAGCGCGGCGATTTTCCGAAGCTGCGGCTCATATTTCCTGGGGAACTCAATGGTGGGCAGTCCCTTTTTACCGGCGCCGTAAATCCGCGCCAGGGCGTCCATTGCCAGCTGCGGCTGAACATCCTCCATGGTAGGAGGCTTATCATGCCGCAAGCTCCAGATCCATCGGTCCAGCTTCTCAAAAATAATGTCCTCCTTGGCCTGAACCCGTTCAATGTGAGGCGTGGCCAAGTCATTCTCCGGATTGTTGCCCCAAAGCGCCGAGAAAGCTCCGTGCTTTTCGTCCAGGACTGCAAGATAATAGCGCAGCTGCAGCTCGTAGTAGATGGGGATGGCTCCGTCAGCCCAATCTGCCGCTTTGTGGTAGGTCAGAGATTTGCACTCCAGGACGCCGCCCTCACCATCTTCTTTCCGCATGTAGCGCCGGTCAATATTGGCAAGCGCGTACTCCAGCGTGGCGTGCTGATAGAGATAGTTGTCGTCCGTGACGGTGTTTCCCGTCCTCTGGGCGTAGAAGTGAGCGGCAATCGGCTCCAACATGTGTCCCATGGCCAACTGGTCGGGGTTCGGAGGCGATTTCGGCTTCATGCGCCCCTTTTTCACCATCCAAAGTTCCAGGGGCGTCGTCCACGGGGAAAGGCCGAAAATCGTTGCGACATCACTGCCGCCAACGGTATATTCAATATTGCCCTTCGGACCGTGTTCCCGGCATTTGAGCCACATCTCATTGGTCATCCCCGTACAATCGCAGAGGATATTGGGCGCGGCCATTACCACTTCACCTCTTTGGCGTAGTCGTAGTCCCGCCAGTTGATGGTGAGCGCCCGGGCCATGTTCTCCTGCAACGCCAGCAGCTTACTCTCCGGCACCCCCTGCGTCTTCAGGGTAAAGGGGATCTCCTGCATGGCCACGAACACGTCATGAGCGGTAGCCTCGTCATTGCCAACCGCCATTTCGAACATGCTGATGGCCTCCAGAGCCGCCTTCTTAGGCAGTGCCAGGCGCTTGCACACCGCAGTCATCGCGTTGACCGGGTGATCCAAATGGACAGAGAGCAGGCTGGTCAGTCTGGCAACGGAATCTCCGAACTGAGCAAAGAGCATATCCAGGCTCCCAACAAAATCAGGCACCTTGGACTGCCGGCGGGGGTGTATCGGG
>ERZ780117.784-NODE-784-length-11734-cov-2.482918_pt1 | contig 11734 bp, 8 predicted proteins | sample MGYA00510985_ERZ780117 | MGnify/ENA primary metagenome ERZ780117 (study PRJEB29588, sample SAMEA2159553) | human gut metagenome | biome: human gut; feature: human-associated habitat; material: faeces | place: Denmark | collected 2008/2010 ...
TTCCCGCTCATCGCCTTTCACTACAGGTTCGACCTGGAAAACATCGCCTACTAACAAGAGTTGTTTCCCACCAAAAGGTTCGCGCAGGTTGCGTGAGTAGACACGCAGGATACGGTCTACGGCGTCAATAATATCTGCCCGTACCATGGAAATCTCATCGATAATAATGAGTTCCAGTTCTTCCAATAGTTTTCGTTGGGGTTTGGTGTATCTGAAGAATTCGTGAATGCGTCCGCGTTGCAAACTCAGATTCGGATCATCGGGAAGCAAAGGATGAAACGGTAGTTTGAAGAAACTATGCAGGGTGCTGCCACCGGCATTGATGGCGGCGATACCGGTAGGTGCCAATACCACATGTTTCTTTTTTATATTCTCGCAAATATATCTCAGAAAGGTAGATTTACCCGTACCCGCCTTTCCGGTCAGAAACACGGACTGGCGGGGATATTTTATGAGACTCAGAGCATCCTGGAACTCTTTGTTGCTGGTATCTACGGTTTGGGACAAGATTTAGTAATTAATAATTGGTAATTAGTAATTAAAAAGAGGATTATATAATGGAGAAATGTTTAAGTGCATTGGCTACTCCATCTTCATCAACCGAAGTTGTAATGTAATTGGCATGTTCCTTCACTTCGTCCACAGCATTTCCCATTGCTACTCCGATGGCGGCATGGCGCAGCATACTTACATCGTTTCCTCCGTCGCCAAATGCCATTGTTTCTTCCAGGCGAATACCGAAGTGATTGATGATTTCGTCGATACCCTTTTGTTTGGTATTTCCTTTGGCGGTGATATCGGCAAAGGCAGGAAACCAACGCCCGGATTCGCAGTCCGGCAATTGGGGAAGAATCTCTTTCTCTTGCTCCAGTGTAATGAACGGTGTCATCTGGAAGATTTCCCGGCGAATCGCTTCTTCAGGTGTCTTTACGGGAAGCACATCTACTTTCAGATAATCGTTGAATATCTTTTTCACCATATCGTCCGGCTGGCAGACGCAGATATCATGTTCGCCTACAAAGATACAGGGGAAATTCTGTTCGGAGGAGATGCGTGCCAATGTCTGTACGTCAGCAGCAGGAATCGCGCTCTTGTAAATCACTTCTTCACCTACGAAACAATATCCGCCGTTCATGGTTATATAACCGTCTATTAATCCACGGTCCTGCAAGGCAGAAAGGTTGTTGATGATAACTGCGGGGCGTCCCGTAGCGATAAAAATCCGAATGCCTTTGGCTTTGGCAGCGGCGATGGCTTCGATGGTGGTTGGGGGAATAGCATGGGTATTAAAACTCACTAAAGTGCCGTCGATGTCAAAAAACAGGGCTTTAATCATATAATTTCTATTTTACTTGGTTGCAAAAGTACTCAAAAGTGAGGATATTTTGTACTTTTGTCTCCTAAAGAAATCGTAAATAGTCATTATACATTAATAAAATAATAAAAGCTGTTTTAGAACGCAGTTAAATCACAAATGAAGAAGCATTCCTTAAAAGATTGGCTGATAGCTGTACGCCCCTGGTCGTTTCCGGCATCAGCAATGCCGGTGATTGTCACGCTGGCATATTTGTATTGGGCATACGGGGTAATAGAATGGGCGAACGGACTGTTAGCGTTGGCCGGTATTGTTATTTTCCACGCTTCGGGAAATGCGTGGAGTGATTATTTTGACTACAAACATAAGGTCGATGCAAGGGATACCTTTGGCGCCAAGACCTTGACCGACGGGATGTTTGCTCCGCGCGAGATATATGGCTTGTCGATGGCATTGCTGGCAGTTGCCCTTTTTGCGGGGGTAGGCCTGATGGTGCCGGCGGTGATGGTCGGTCTTTGGCTGGTAGTCCGTACGGGGCTTCCTTTGTTGTGGATAGGTGTTTGTGGAGCTTTGTGTTCGTTGCTCTATCCGTGGCTGAAATATCGGGCTTTCGGAGATTTCGTTATTTTTGTAGCTTATGCCATACTTCCTACTTTGGGTATATCCTATATTACTATGGGGAAATTCCTGCCTGATGTATGGTTGATAATCGTTCCGGTGGGATTGATTACAGTAGCCATCCTGCACGCTAATAATACGCGTGATATAGGTACGGATGTAAGAGCCCGGATTAGTACTCTTGCCATGAGGCTTGGGGTGAAGACGGATATTTTCCTATATATGTTCGAGGTGCTTTTCCCGTTTCTGTGGATTGCGGCTTGCGTAGCGTTGGGGTATTTTCCATGGTGGTCTTTACTGACGATAGTAGGAATTCTGCCTGCAATAGCCAATGCACGGACTATGTTGCGGTTGCCGAAAGAAGGAATTGGTGTTATATCCAATCTGGATGAAAAGACGGCGAAACTGCAACTCTTGTTCAGTTTATTGTTTACTGTTACATTCCTTATATAGTATGAAACGAATTATTATTCCTTTATTGATAGCTGCTTTCTTGTGGTTCTTTATGTTTTCTCCCTGGACAAGCGGAATATTCAACTTCTGGACGGCCATGAGTTTTTCGGCTATTGTGTTGATGAATATGGCTTTTGCGCTTCGTCCACAGTGGTGGATAGAAGATGTGAAGTTCGATTGGAAGAATGTTGCCGGAGGGGTGGGATTGGCTGTTGTTTTGTGGGGAGTATTCTGGCTGGGAGATAAGGCTTCCGCCTGGCTTTTCGACTTTGCCCGTCCGCAGGTGGAACTGATTTACGGAATGAAAACCGGTGAAAATCCTTGGTTGCTCTCCATATTGCTACTCATATTGATAGGTCCTGCCGAAGAAATCTTCTGGCGGGGATATGTGCAGAATGCACTTTCGAAGCGCTGGAGCCCGAATGTCGGTTTTATTGTGACAACATTAGTTTATGCATTGGTACATATCTGGTCGTTCAACTTTATGCTGGTGATGGCGGCGTTGGTGGTTGGTGCTATCTGGGGATTAGCTTACAGATTGTATCCTCAGAAATTGGGAGCATTGATTGTGTCGCATGCAGTGTGGGATGTGGCGGTATTTGTTGTGTTTCCGATTTAATGACTCACCACGGATTACACGGATTTACACAGATGAAAAAATATATTTTTGATTTTCCTGCTTTATATCTGTGTAAATCCGTGTAATCTGTGATAAAACAAAATAAAGCTATTATGAAATACAATTTTGATGAAATTATTGAACGTCGTGGTACTAACTCTGTGAAGTGGGACGGCGTAAAGAATATCTGGGGGCGTGATGATTTGCTTCCTATGTGGGTGGCCGATATGGATTTCCGTACTCCGCCTTTCGTGATGGATGCTTTAAGAAAACGCTTGGAGCATGAGGTGTTGGGATATACTTTTGCTTGTGAAGAGTGGTATAATTCTATTTGTACATGGCTGCACGACCGTCATCAGTGGGATATATCCCGAGAGATGCTGACATTTGTTCCGGGAATCGTTCGCGGGCAGGCTTTTGCCCTGCAATGTTTCACTAATCCGGGGGATAAGGTAATGGTGATGACTCCTGTTTACCATCCTTTCTTCTTGGTGACTGAACGTATGGGGCGTGAAGTGGTATATTCACCCTTGGAATTACAGGATGGACAATACCATATCAATTTTGAGCGTTTCCGTAAAGATTTGCAAGGTTGTAAAGTTCTGATTCTCTGTAATCCTCATAATCCGGGCGGACGTGTATGGACAGCAGAAGAGTTGAAAGAAATAGCGGCTATCTGTTACAATAATGGCACATTTGTGATTTCTGATGAGATTCATGCCGATCTGACTTTGCCTCCTTATAAGCACTATCCGTTTGCCACGGTTTCCGAAGCAGCAGCATCGAACTCACTTGTCTTCATGGCTCCCAGTAAAGCATTCAATATGCCCGGATTGGGAAGTTCGTATGCGATTACTGTTGATAAGGATATTCGTGAACGTTTTCAGACCTTTATGGAGGCGGGTGAGTTTTCTGAAGGACATTTGCTTGCCTATATCGGTGCGGCAGCTGCTTACATGCATGGTGCAGAATGGTTGGAGCAAATGCTTGATTATATAAAAGAGAATATAGATTTTACAGAAGAATATCTGAAAGAACATATTCCGGGCATTGGTATGATACGTCCGCAAGCTTCTTATCTCGTTTTTCTGGATTGTCGAGCTTTGGGGCTGACACAGAAAGAATTAACCCGACTTTTTGCAGAGAAAGCACATCTGGCTCTGAATGACGGAACTATGTTTGGTCAACCGGGAGAGGGCTTTATGCGGTTGAATATCGGTTGTCCCCGTTCAGTGCTGAAGCAGGCTTCGCAGCAATTACGTGAGGCTGGTGTGCAGTAATATCAAAAAGAAGAATCTATTTTTGTTGGCCGTACAGGTCTATACTATATGAAGAAACTCTTATATCTTTTTATTGTAAGTGGTATTCTGCTGTGTGCTTGTAGGCATACCGATAGTACTGCTTTGCTCCGCCAGGCGGATGCGGTGGTTTATGGCAATGCGGATAGTGCAATGAAGCTCCTGTCGTTAATCAAGAATCCGGAGCGGTTGCCGTTCGAGGAAAAAATGTTGTATGGCTGGCTGCGTACATTTGCGCATAATGTACGGGGAGCCTCCATGGCGGAAGATTCTTTGATTTTACCGGCATTTCATTATTTTGTCGCCGGTCCGGACACGGTAAAGATGCTGAATTCATTCGTGCTGAAATCCAAATATTTATATTGGCAGAACAAGCATAAAGAGGCTATGGCTGTACTGGATAGCGGTATTGCGGCGGCTACGGCATGTAGAGATACTTATCTGATGGTCAATATGCTTTCTGAGAAAGCAAACAGGTATGTGTACGTTGAGAAGGATTATAAAAAGGCTATAGAAGCACATCTCAGAGCGATTGCCATTCGTGAAGATGAAGGCTTGTGCTATTCTTTGGGTATTGCCATGGGATTACAGGGAAATGATTCGGCTTCTTACTATATGGACCGAAGCATTGAACTGGTGGAGAAAAAGAAAGATACGACGCGCTTGGTGCATTATCTGCGAAACTACGCGCAGCTATTGTCTTATATAAGCAGGGATTATAAAAAGGCGGCGGAAGTGTCGAAACGTCTGCGGAGTTTAGCACCCGATGGGGGGCAGGTTGCCATGACCGACTTGGTGCTGACAGAATGTTTTCTGAAAATGGGAGAGTTGGATTCCGCCCAATACTATCTTGATCAGGGCAGAGCATTACTTGCCCGTCGGGAGAAGCTTCTGAGTACAGAAAATATGATGACTTATTATCAGGGATTGATAGATTATACACGTCATCGTACATTTGATTTCTTGAAGGTGATGCGTTATAATGATTCTGTTCACAATGCCCTTTATGCCTTACAAAGTACCATTCAGCGGAAGGATGAAAGTAAGGAATCACTTTCGAATGCTAATTTGCAGCTGACGGTAGAGCGACAGGAAGCGCAACTGACGCTGTTAGCTTGTCTGCTGTTACTGGTTGTTACGGGTGGTGGCGCCTTTTTCTATATCCGGGCTCGTCGTCATCGTCTGATTGAAGCGGAAGCGAATCGAAACACTGAACCGTTTGCTGGCAGATGCTACGAAGGGGGACAGTGAACCAGGGACTACCGGAAATGTTAATCAGGAAGTGGAAGACGGACAGTTTTTCCGAAAAATACTTTTGCAACAGTTGGGCATTATTCGTTTGGTCGCTACGCAGCCTACATCACAAAATCAAGATTTACTTCGCCGCATATCCGGCATTACGAACCGGGAGTTGCCCGTAGAAAGTCTTTTGGTATGGGAGGATTTGTATCCCGTGATCGATCGTATATACGATGGCTTTTATACTCAAATGAACAGACGTTTTGGGTCTGTACTAATAGATAAAGAACAGCAGCTCTGTTGTCTGCTTTGCGCAGAGTTCTCTACAAAAGAGATCAGTGTAGTGACGCAGCAAAGCATTCCGACTATTTATCAGCGGAAGACGAATATCCGGAAGAAATTGGGAATGGGGGAGAAAGAGGACATCGTCAGTTTTATTCTGGAGAAATAATACCTGCTTTTCACATATTCGTATGTGTATTCGTGTTTTTTCGATTATGAATTAATTCACCACAGATTACACAGATTTACACAGATTTATTAATCTAATAATCAGTAAAATAGAATCTGTGTAATCTGTGGTGAGTCTTATTCATTCCTTTTCAGAAATGCATGCGCCTATTCATACATATAAATAGTATATAGACTCTCAAAAGATAAATATAGAGAATGAAAAATATAATGTATTGATAATTAGTATTATATGTGCTTCTAATATAGAACTTTTATATCCCGATATAGAGTGTTTGAGACATGTTTCACCCCTAACTTTGCATCAGGTAAAAACGAAAAGTGAAACATTTAAATCAATCAAACGATGAAAGCAAATTCAATGAAGACTATCGGGAAAAGACTAACATTCTTAATCCTTATCATGTGTGTGGCAGTTTCTATTTCTGCTCAAAGTTATCAACTCTCCGGTTGCGTACAGGACGAAAACAATCAGCCGGTGGAAGTAGCAAACATTCTGTTGAAACAGGCTAAAGACAGTACTTATCTTACGGGTATGCTGACGGATGCACAAGGGTGTTTTACCTTTACTCAACCTAAAGGGGAATATCTGTTACATATTACTCTGATAGGTTGTGAAGATATCTATTTACCCGTCTCCTTACAGGGAAATAAGAATGTAGGTATGCTCACCCTGAAATCCTCTTCTACCTTTTTGAATGAAGTAACCGTTACGGCAGCTCGTCCGGTAATCAAGCGTCTGGTAGACAGAGTTGTTTTTGATACACATAATGCCATCGCTACTGCCGGAGGAAATGCACTCGACCTTTTGCGTGAAGTGCCCGGTCTGCGCGTTGGTCAGAACAGTATTGATATTATAGGTAAAGGAGGCGTGAAGATATATATCAATGATCGTGAAACGAAACTTTCCGGTGACGAGTTGATTGACTATCTCCGTTCTTATGACGCTTCTCAGATACAGAAAGTGGAAGTAATTACTACTCCGCCATCCAAATATGATGCGGCTGGTAATGCAGGTGTTATCAATATACGTCTGAAGTCACGTCCTAAAGATTATCTGGGAGGTACGGTATCTGCTTCTTATAATGCAGGTGAAAAGGAGAATTACGGTTATGGTGGTGTAAACCTGAACATCAGCAAAGGTCGTGTATCTTCTTTCATCAATGCAGGTACTACGCAAGGCAACTATGAGAACCGTGAGGCGAATCGTCGCTATTTTGCTCAGAATACTTGGGATGGGCGTACGGATTATAAGAAATATATGCAGAGTTATTATGGTCAGGCAGGTGTGGACTTTGCGCTGGAACGCAACTGGACGTTAGGTTTGCAAGCTGTTTACAACCACAATAACCCAAAAGATTCCAAAGCAGTTTCTATTACGGAAGTTTATGACGTGGCTACTGCCCGTCTGGACTCTCTTTTATTCTCTGACAGTGAGGAAGGAACTAAAGCCGACCGCGTTAACTTGAATTTCCATACTGACAAATCCTGGGGTGATAAGGGTAAAAAGATGACCTGGGATGTGGATTACCTGTATGATAAAAGAGATAGTCACATGGGGTTCCTGTCTGACACTCAGACTCCTGACGGTGTAACTATACCCGGAACCAATTTTGATTACAGTTATTTGCAAAACCGCAAAGTAGATGTATTCTCTTCTGCACTTGACTTTACACTTCCCTTCGAAAAGTATAAGGTGACCGCAGGTGCCAAGGTTTCTTTCACAAATACCCGTAACCGTATCAATTATGATACTTCGGACCCGACACTGGTGCAGGACGATTATTTCCACTATAAAGAACAAATCTATGCTCTTTACGCTGACTATAACCGCGCGTTTGGCAAGCAGTTCTCTATGCAGCTGGGCTTGCGTATGGAACACACCCGTACTACCGGTATTTCTGAGTCGGAGAATACGACGGACAAGCACGATTATACCCGTCTGTTCCCTACACTCTATTTCCTATATTCACCCAATGAGCAGAATGCGTTGAACCTTAGTTTGTCCAATCGCATTTCCCGCCCTTCACAGAATATGGTGAACCCTTTCCCGTTCTATCAGAACAAGTATACCTATGCTCGTGGAAAGGAAGACCTGAAGCCGAGTTATACGTATAATGCCGAATTGGGATATACATTCAAGAATAATCTCAATATCTCTGCATTTTATTCTTATTCGGACGATGTATTCTTTCAGGTTGTAGGTTTAGATCCGGAAACGAATATCAGCTCTTTCCTGTGGGATAATTTTATGGAGACACACTCTTTCGGGTTGAATAACTCCTATACATTCCGTACAAAATGGATGCAGGCTTATGTTCAGCATGGTGTAAACTATAGTCGCACAACTTCCAGTGCCGCTTCCACATCAGCCGAAGAGAAAGGATGGGCTTATAATGCCAGTTTGCGCAATACATTCTTCCTTAATCCGAAGAAGACATTTATCGGAACGCTTTCAGGTTGGTTTACTTCACGTCAGTATAGTGGAGTATATCTGATAAAACCTACTTATGGTGTCAGTGCGGGTTTGCTCTATCGCATGCTGGATAATAAGCTCAGTCTTAGCCTGAACGTCAATAATATTCTAATCAGCCATTCGAAGCTTGAAACTGTTTCCAATGGAGTCCGGATGACGACGGACAATCAGTTTGCCTTTACCGGTTTCCGCATCGGTGTTTCCTACACGTTTGGTGGGGATATCCGCAGCAAGGGACAACGTAATAGTAACTCAGATATTCAGAACAGATTATAAAAATTGCTTTCATCGTTTTTACCTAGCTGAAAGCACTCCCGTGGTGGGAGACGAACGGCTTGTCAGAGTGAAACAGTGGTTTCACCGGACAGGCCGTTCACTTTGTTTCCATAAAGTATATGAATCATTCCTCCTTTTCTACCAGTTTTTACCCCTTACTTTCTTCATGATTGCTCACTTTTGCATACCAACAAACAAATCTATAAGAGGAAGTATATGAAAAACAAAATGAAAAACCGAGTAATAGAGATGAAGGACTTATGCCTTTTATGGCTCTTCTTGTTCTTATTAGGTGGAATACCGGCAGGAGCGACTACTATATCCGATGATGAATTAGCATCCGGTACGGAAGAATTAATCGCTTTTCCCGGCGCTGAAGGTTTTGGCCGGAATACTACCGGTGGTCGCGGTGGTAAAGTTTATCACGTCACTACATTGGAAGATGGAATGCAAGCAGGAACGTTACGTTATGCGCTTGCGCAAACAGGTGCACGTACGGTGGTTTTTGATGTAGCCGGGACTATCTTCCTGAACAGACCTTTAAGAATCACTAACGGAGATTTGACTATTGCCGGACAAACGGCGCCGGGGCAAGGTATTTGTATTGCCAGACGTCCGGTAACTATTAACGCCAACAATGTTATTGTTCGTTATGTACGGTTTCGTGTCGGCAATGAAGGTGGTGGAGAACCCGACGGACTTGGAAGTACCGATTGCAAGAATGTTATTGTAGACCATTGTTCTATCAGTTGGTCGGTAGACGAGTGTTGTTCGGTGTACGGTGGTGAAAACCTGACTGTCCAGTGGTGTCTTGTTTCCGAAAGCCTTCGGACGGCCGGTCATGCCAAAGGAAAACACGGATATGGAGCCATCTGGGGAGGAGCGAAAGCATCTTTTCATCATAATCTGCTAGCACATCATGAAAGTCGTGTCCCACGTCTTGGTCCCCGTCCTTTCACTCAGGAACGCGAACATGTGGATATGCGTAATAATGTTTTTTATAATTGGGCGGGAAATGGCTGTTACGGTGGAGAGGGAATGCATGTAAACATCGTGAACAATTATTACAAACCGGGTCCGGCTACTCCCAGAAACAGTCCTGTACGCTATCGTATTGCCGCTCTTGGAGTGCGTACTACGAAATATTGTACCAAAGCAGATGGTAAGCCCAATGTTTGGAAACCTATGGAACATGTATGGGGGAAATTCTATGTGGACGGTAATGTAATCGAAGGTAATAAGGAAGTAACCAAGGATAACTGGACAAAGGGTATTTACGAACAAATCAAGAATTCATCCTGCGATAATACTTTCACTAAACAAGTGAAGAAAGAGATGCGCCTGGCCAAACCTTTGGATGCAGGTATTGTCACTACACATACTGCTGAACAGGCGTATGATCTTGTATTGGCTCACGCCGGTTGTTCCAAACAACGTGATATTATAGATATACGTATTATAGAGGAAACCCAAAACGGTACGGCTACTTATATTGGCAGCGTGACAAAAGGCGCTGAAAATGCTCCCGGATTGATCGACTTACCGGTAGATGTGAAACCGGAGGGATCCACCGGTGCTTGGCCGGAATTATCGAATGGCGGTGTTACAGCTGATGAGCTAAGAGATACTGATGGCGATGGTATTCCGGATACATGGGAAACGGCTCATGGGCTGAACCCGAAGGATGCTTCTGATGGTGTTACTACTACATTGAGTAAGGAAGGTTATACCAATTTGGAAGTCTATATGAACAGTCTGGTAAAGTAGAAGTTGAACCAATTATTAATATATTAAGTATGAAGAAGATAATTTTTACAGTACTATTTATGGGCATTCTATCGGGAGGATATGCTCAAGATAGTTCATCGCCGTATCAGGCCGTAGTAGCTTTGGATGGTAGCGGCGACTACACGAGTATTCAGGATGCTGTTAATGCTGCACCGGACAATCGGCAGGAGCCTTGGCTGATTTTTCTGAAAAACGGGTCTTATCGGGAGCAAGTAATTATTCCCGCTACTAAAACTTATATTCATCTTATCGGACAGGATAAAAATAAGACGATTATCCATCACTGTCTGAATGTCGGTGGAAAACCGGAAGAGGGAACTGAACCTGCTAAAACAGCTTATTGGAAACATTCTGTTCATAACCCTTCTTCTGAAGTTCATACATTGGAAGGTAGTGTTGTTTATATAAAGGGAGATCATTTTTATACGGAGAATATCTCTTATCTTAATGACTGGGGGGTAGATAGCCAAAATGGTCCTCAAGCTTTGGCTATGAGTAGCCAGGCTGATTGTGCTGCATACAATAATTGCATTTTTCGATCTTTCCAGGATACTTGGATGACTTCCAGAACTGACTCTCACCGTCTTTATGCGAAGGATTGCTGGATTGAGGGAGCGGTAGATTACTTTTATGGCAGTGGAGATGCTTTGCTTGAAAATTGTACGTTATATAATTTGCGCAGTGGTTCGGTAATAGTTGCTCCTTCCCATAAAAATGTGAGGTTCGGATATGTATTTCGCAACTGTATAGTGGATGGTAATGCCGCTGCTGCCGATGGTAAACAAAAGTTAGGACGTCCGTGGCATAATTCTCCTCGTGCTGTTTATATACATACCACTATGCGCATTCCTCTTGCTCCCGAGGGGTGGACAAACATGGGGGCTATTCCGGGGTTATTTGCAGAGTATGACAGCCGCGATGCCGAGGGTAATGTACTCGACCTTAGCCAACGTAAGACTGAATATGACGGACGTGGCCCGGATAATCCGCCGAAAGGTTCCTGTCGTGCAACAATCACCAAGGAAGAAGCGGATGGCTATGTATACGAACGTATAATTCCGGGAGATGACGGATGGAATCCCCGTGCGATGATGGAAAAATTGCCATCTCCCGCAAAGTTGAAAAAAAAGGGGGATAAAGTTAGCTGGAAAGCAGTACCAGCTGCTGCCGGATATGTTATT
>ERZ780117.789-NODE-789-length-11703-cov-3.715831_pt1 | contig 11703 bp, 14 predicted proteins | sample MGYA00510985_ERZ780117 | MGnify/ENA primary metagenome ERZ780117 (study PRJEB29588, sample SAMEA2159553) | human gut metagenome | biome: human gut; feature: human-associated habitat; material: faeces | place: Denmark | collected 2008/2010 ...
ATGTAGCAAAAGCCTTTTCAAAGTATATACCCGGCGGACATTTGTGTTTGTCAAACTCTAATGAAAAGTTGTGTAAAGATTTGAAATACAGTATATTGTATTCTTCTTATAAGAATAAATATGGGAGTGTTAAACCTCCTGCAATAATTTTACCAGATAACGGAGTTGTATTTATAACATTAAGCACTGAAAAATGTGTTGATACTGTTATGTCAGGCCCTCTTCTTGATGCAGATGGCAATCTGCAAAAGAATCCGGATGGCTCCACTGCTACATGGACTCAGGTACGCAATTCATGTGGAGATATATATTTTGATGTAAACGGTTCTAAAAGACCTAATAAATTTGGATATGACGCATTTGGCTTGACAGTATGGGCTGATAGAATGGATAAAAGTCAGTGGAATATATATGGAGCTGACAGCTTGTTCAGCATATTGTCAGGCGGGAAGCTCAAGTATAAAAATGTAGTAAATGATGACTAAACCAAATAAAATTATTACTAAATATGTAGTAATAATTTTATTTTACTTGAAAAAATTTAGGTTTTATAGTATATTTCAGGTATACACGGGGTGAATGCGTGGGAAAAGATTACCTGGATTTAGACTCAATAGCTAAAGATTGTAACCTGTTTGATGCATCCGACATCAATTCTGTTGTCCTCAAAATTACTGCTCTTGACGAATTTTATGAGCATGATAATCTCATCAAAATTTATAATCATTTTTTATCAGTGTCTAAAAATCCCGAAATATTGATGCATGTTATTCAATGTATTGACAGGTTAAGAGATAAATCGTCTTTAAGCCCGCTTCTTGATTTGCTTTTGATGAAAAATATTGATAGTGAGAAAGATGCTTTTATTAATGTCAGGGCAATGTGTGCTAAAGCTATTGCAAATATTAAAGACACATCGGCGGTAACTCCGCTTTTATATTGTTTAAATAACAAGGACGAAAATTATAAAGTCAGGCTTGCCTGTGCGGATGCTCTCGGCAGAATCGGCGACAGGTATGCTGTTGCGCCTTTGATTGAAGTTGTTAAAGATGAAGATGAAAAATCTGTTTATTTAAGAGAAACTGCAGCATCTGCTCTTGGCATGCTTGGTGATATACGTGCTGTAGATCCTCTTGTAAGTATTCTTGAGGCGCAAAAAGGCATCTGGAATAAATTTACTTTCTTAAAAGAGCGGGTTATAGAGGCTCTGGGTAAACTCAGGCTTGATAACAATGAGAGGGTGTTTAATGCTCTTAAAAACTCTTTGCTGGATGAATCCCCCCAGATAAGAATTAATGCAATAGAAGCGATTATGGACAGTGATAATCCGCATGCTGTAGATACTATTAAAACCTGCCTTATTGAAGATGAAAATGAAGAGGTTAAGAAAAATGCACTTATAGCTCTGTATAATCTTGTAGGCAGAGAAATTCTCGATGAAGTGGCAAACGGCTCTGATTATCCTGACTCTTTAAAAATGGAAGCCGTATCTATGATTTCCGAGTACGAAGAGGATGAGGAAGACGATGAGTAAAGGTATAGTGCTTTTATCAGGCGGGCTTGATTCTCTGGTGAGTCTTGGTGCCGGAATAGAAAAATACGGCGTATCTCTTGCCCTGACTTTTGATTACGGACAGAAATCCGCAGAATATGAAATTGATGCTTCAAGGTCTATCTGTGAATATTACGGGATTGAGCATAAGGTCATAAAACTTGACTGGCTTAAAAGTGTTACTCATACGGCACTTGTCGGTGATAAAAGTATTCCTGAAGGTGCTGAGCTTGATAATCTTGAGCAATCTGCAAAAAGCGTCTGGGTTCCAAATCGCAACGGTTTGTTTTTGAATATTGCAGGTTCTATAGCAGACGGAGAAAATTATGATTATATTTTAATAGGGGCAAACAAAGAAGAAGGTCAGACATTTCCTGACAACACACTGGAATTTATTAATAGAATTAATGCGGAATTTGAGTATTCCACGCAAAAACAGCCAAAAGTTATAGCACCCTTGATAAATTATGATAAAAATGCTATAGTAAAGCTGGCATTAGAACATAAAATACCTCTTGAATATGTCAGGAGCTGTTATGCAGGAGGAGTTAAACACTGCGGGAAGTGCGAATCCTGTATCAGATTGAAAAATGCCTTAATCGCAAATCATGACACACATTATATAAAGGAACTTTTTTGAAAACACAATTTATAGAGCAGGAAATTAAATACGAAGGGTGGCAGCTTTCTCCACATTGGATCTATAAGAATTTTAAAATTCAGGGAGATGCAACAGTTGCCTTTATCGGTGAATGTGAAGTTAAATTGACTGAAATGGTTGATATAGAAGACGTTATTAATAACGAACCTATATACAGCAAGTCCATGCTGAGTTTTATATCCGAACAGTTTAATACCGGTCTTGTTGAAGGTGTTTTCAGGCAGAGGCTTTTAATCTGCATAATCAAAGAAGCCCTTGAAAAACGCGGCTTTGTGATTAAAAGAAACGGAGATGACTTGTTTTATGACGGGAAAAAGCTTACTGTCTCAATTGCTACAAAATCCGTAAATTCAATACTAATTCATACAGGCATAAATATAGATTCTGCAGGTGCTCCTGTTGAAGCCAGCGGACTTTCAAGCGAGCTTGGAATTTATGATATAAAAGAGTTTGCAGATGAAATTTTAAACAACTATTCTGAAGAAATTAGTGATATAATATTGGCATCAACAAAAGTCAGAGGTGTATAATGGAAGAAGATTCAAGAAAACCTTCTCATATCAGCTATAAAGAATATCAAAAAAAAGTTACTAAAAATCCGAATGAAGGAATTATAATTTTTGTTTCGGCATTTTTTATTTTGCTTTTGCTGTTTTTAGGCATAGCAAAGCAAATTTCGCCTGAAGTAGATGTTTCGATAGGCGATGACAATACAAGTGCTGAGCAGACAGAAGAATTAGACAAATCTTCTGTTGATGAAAGATTGAAATTACTTCAGGACGAAGATTCTCAAGCTACAGCTAAGGAAGACAATACATTTGCGGATGAGCTTGACGAAAAAGTTGTTATACCTGAGGATAAAAAGGCTGAAAATCAGCCCGCTGATAACCCTGTATCGGAAGAACCTATTACTCTGGCTGACAAAGAAGCGAATCCGAAGCCTTCTGAAACAGCATCTCCGGCTCCAAAAACTCCTGCTATTCAGCCGCAGCCCGCACAGCCAACATCAAAAGTGGTCGTCGGTTACTATGCAACAAAAGAACAGGCGGAAGTCGCAAAAGGTATTATTGCAGAGTCAGGCATGAATATTTCTCCGTTTGTAAGAAGTATCGGAGGTGCTTATACAATTCAGGTAGGATCTTATACAACAAGGGAAAAAGCCCAGAGCGTTGTTAATGACCTTTTGAGAAATAATTATCCCGCAAGAATAATTACGGAGTAGTTTAATTCGGACAATTTTGATAAGTTAGAAGCTTATTTAACGCAAGAATTCGATAAAGCAATAAAAGAATATAAAACGGAAATTACTAAATATTCTCTTATTGTTAATAATAAAAATGCCTCAACTCAGGATTATGCAAACCAATTGCAGGCATCGCCTTTGCATAAAATATTGTCAAGGTTTGCCATAACATCTTCCTTAGTCATTTCATAGGTTACGGGTGTTATTGAAATCTTGTTATTTTTAACTGCCGCAATATCTGTATTTGAATCCTCCGCTTCCGTTATCAATTCTCCTGCCATCCAGTAATAAACTTTGCCTCTGGGGTCAATTCTTTTTTCATAGTTGTCTGTAAACATTTTACGCCCGAGTTCTGTTATTGCTACTCCTGCAATATCATCTTCATCAAGTGCAGGGACATTAATATTCAAAATACTTTTTTGCGGGAAATTAAATTCTTTTAATTTTTTAAGCAGTAAATTTACAAACCTTGCAGGGTATTTAAACTGTTCATATTCATAATTCATACTTGCAAGCGATACTGCAATACTTGGAACGCCTAGCATTGCACCTTCCATTGCACAGCTTACTGTGCCTGAATAGAGAATATCTGCACCAAGATTTGGCCCGTGATTAATCCCTGAAATTACAATATCAGGCTGTTCTTCAGGAGATAGGATAGCGTTAATACCTATTTTTACACAGTCTCCCGGAGTCCCTGTTGTTACCCACGCTCTTTTTACTCCGTGATATGCATCAACTTCTTCAACCCTTAAAGGCGTATGCAATGTCAAAGAGTGTCCGGCAGCACTTCTTTCTCTGTCAGGGGCAATCACATAAACATCATGCTCCTGCGCCAGAGTTTCTGTTAAACATCTTATGCCGTTTGCGGCTATCCCGTCGTCATTTGATACTAATATTTTCATATCTCTCCTTGTTATAATTTATTAAAAACTTCTATTAATATAATACTATAAGCTGTTTTTTATCTGTAAACATTAAGATTTGTAACAAAATATATGTATGATATTTTAAATATAGCAATTATATATACAAAAAATTGTTTATATATATGACACGAGGAAAAGCATAAAACGAGGAATCAAAAAGAACGTTTTATTGCACACTACACTTCACACTATTACGAGGAATTATTCAAAGAATTCCGACGCCGGTTTCGAAAGAGAACGGCGTTTTTTTTGTATTGCGTACGCAGGCTTACGGCCGATTATTTAAGCCATATTAAACTAAAACACATGTTTTCTATAAGTTAAAATTAAGCCTGCATTATTTCGTAACAACAGCAAGAACTTCTGCGAGTTTGCCGGATCTGTTATTTTTAAATTTGATTTCCTTTTTGGTATCCTGCGGGGTAAACTCGGATTTCTGGTAATTAATTAAATATCTCATGAATTCAGGACTAAACATCTTACTCCTTTACTACACTAAAATTTTAAAATACACTTCACCTTGTATATATATAAAAACATAAAATTAAAATTTATTGTTACTAATTTACAAATTATTTACAATAGTTAATGAGATGTTATAATTCTTATATATAAAGGATTTTAGATATGCGTCAATCTTCAATTATAGATATAATTTCTCCTGTTATGGCAGGTCCATCAAGTTCTCATACAGCCGGTGCGGTGAGGCTGGGGCTTCTGGCACGTAATGTTTATAATACAAAACCGGATAAAATAACTTTTAAATTGTATAACTCTTATGCTTTGACAGGCAAAGGTCATGGAACGGATAAGGGGCTGCTTGCAGGAATTTTAGGCTTTTCTGTTGATGACAAAAGGATTAAAAACGTTTTTGACACTCCAGAAGCAAAACAAATAAATTATGAATTTGAATTTCTGGAAGATTTTAACCGCCATCCGAATGCTGTTGATTTTATATTTGAAGGCGGGCTTAATATGACAATTTCAGGAGATTCAATAGGCGCCGGAGAAATTGTACTTACAAAAATAAATAAATTTTCGGTAAACCTTGACGGGAAATATAATACTTTGCTTCTTGTTTATGAAGATATGCCAGGGGTTATATCTTCTGTAACACGTATTATTCAGGAAGAAAATGTTAATATTGCATCGCTTCACTGCGACAGAAGCGGAAAAGGCAGGGACGCTTCCATGTGTATTTGTATTGACGGAGAACTTTCAAAGCAGTGCCTTGATAAGGTAAGCGAGCTTAAAGATATGTATATTGTAAGATATATTAAGAAATTGGAAAGCTGATATGGAAAATATAATTACTACATTCAGACAACTTTATTACACATGTAAAGAACAGAATAAGAAAATTTATGAAACAGCTGTTTCTTATGAGGTTTCAAAAGGTGAGTATTCTGAATCAGAGGTTAAATTTCACGCAAAGAAAAGTCTTGATGCAATGAAAGAAGCCATAAAAGTCGGGCTTAATTCTACCGAGCCTTCCCCGAGCGGAATGAGCGGCGATGATTGCGGCAAGTTACAGAAAAGATTTAATACATCAGGCTCGGTTCTGGGTAAAACCGCTCAAAAAATAATGACTTATGCACTTGCAACAAGCGAGCAGAATTTAAGAATGGGTATAATTGCAGCCTGCCCCACAGCAGGTTCATGCGGAATTGTTCCTTCTGTTTTAATTGCTTATGCAGAAGATAATAACATAAGTGAAGATGAACAGATAAATGCACTTATAACCGCGGGAGAAGTCGGCAGAATTGTTTCCGTTAAAATGGCGCTCGCAGGTGCTGTCGGAGGCTGTCAGGCAGAATGCGGTGTTGCTTCTGCAATGGCATCTGCAGCTCTGACTCAAATGAGAGGCGGAAATGTTAAACAAATAATAAATGCGGCAGCTCTGGCATTGAAAAATGTTTTGGGTTTAACCTGTGATCCGGTGTGCGGTCTGGTTGAAATTCCGTGTGTAAAACGCAACCCGTTTCTTGCTATACACTCTGTTACAGCATCAGAGCTTGCAATGGCAGGAATTATCTCTAAAATTCCTCCTGATGAAATTGTTGATGCAATGGAACAGACAGGAAAACTTATGTCCCCGTTGTTGAAAGAAAGTTCTCAAGGCGGGCTTGCAAAGACTAAAACTGCAATTGCGCTGGAAAAGAACATTTTAAAGTAAATTGTTAACTTATGTAACGATTTTGTGTAAATATGTCAATTTTGTGGAATTTATATCCTTAGTATATATATAAGAGATATGAGTATAATTTACTAAGGAGATATAATTATGACTACAGGACGTATCGATGCTATAGGATTTGATGATAAAACTAGCAAAACAGCTTATACATCACAGGTAAAAAAGAAAAATCCCTGGGATGAAATCGGGGCTGTAATGAATGGGATTGGTTCGTTGAACTTGCCGTCAAATTTTAACAGCGCATTTACGGTAGGCAAGCCTGGTACTGAGACACAAGGGGCATTTTTAGGCTGATACTTTGCAAAAAGTTTTTCTTTGTAATACACTAATCTTCGAAAGAGGATTAGTGTATTATGTTATTAACGGCCGATATTGGAAATACAAGCATTACCCTGGGGCTATTTGAAGAAGATGCCCTTGTAGAAGAATACAGGCTTGCATCTGATAAAGATTTATCTCTGGAAGAATATGAAGTTCTTTTGAAAACATTGTTTAAGGATTTTAAAGTAGACGGCTGTATTATATCTTCTGTTGTAGAAGAGTTAACGCAAAAATTTAAAACAGCAGTTGATAATGTTTTTAAACTTGATGCGGTTATTTTATCAACTGATATAAATACAGGTGTAACAATAGCTCTCGATAACCCTGAAGAAGCAGGGGCTGACAGAATCGCAAATGCTGCAGGAGCCTATGTTTTGTATAAACACCCAGTTATTGTTGTTGATTTTGGAACAGCTACGACATTTGATATCGTAAATAGCAAAGGAGAATTTGTCGGTGGTATAATTGCTCCCGGATTAAATCTTCAATTGAAGGCGCTAAATAAATTTACTTCCAAACTGCCTCGCATCGAAGTTGCTCTTTCAAGTTTTGCAATAGGGCATAATACCTCGGATGCAATACTTTCGGGAGTTTTAAGAGGTTCTGCTGCAATGATTGACGGTCTTATAGAACAGTGTGAAAAAGAGTTGGGGGAAAAAGCTGTTATTGTTGCAACAGGCGGATATTCAGGACTTGTCGCAAATTATTTGAAAAGACATTTCGATTTTATCAACCCGACCTTAACCCTTGAAGGTTTGAGATATTTGTATCAGATAAACAAATTAGATGTCGTAAGTGAACTGGAGAAAGTTCCCCATTAAGTTTTCGTTCCAAACCTGTACATCTGATGGAACAGAAAGCACAACAGGGGCAAAATTCCATATATATTTTATATTGGATTTTACAAGAAAGTTTGCCGTTATCTGTGCAAATTGTGCGGGAACAGTTAAAATCGCGATATCTGCTTCTTCTTTTTTTGCAATTTCAGGAAGTTTTTTAATATCTTGAATTTCCATATTATTGACTATTTTACCTATTTTTTCAGGTGAATTATCAAATAATGAAAGGATATTTAAACCATAGTCTTTGAAATTTCCATAGTTTGCAATGGCTGTTCCAAGATTGCCTGCACCTATGATAAAAGCTTTTTTAGTTTTCTTAAAACCCAGTGTTTTTTCTATTGAAATTTTCAATTCTTTAACAATATAGCCTACTCTGTTTTTGCCTGAATTGTTTAAAAGGTTTATATCTTTTCTGACCTGAGAATCATCAATATTTAACAATCCGGCAATCTGTCTGCTGGAAATAAATTCTATGTTTTTATCTATATAGTCGGTTAATATGCAATGATAAAGGGTAAGCCTGTTTATAACTTTGTCTGAAATTTTTTTATTCATACTATTATTATAGCATAAATTTGATGTGTAAACTAAAAAGGCCTCTTATAGCACAGGCCTTTTAGTTTATATTTTAAAAAGTTATTTGAAAAAATTGTTTACTTTATTTAACATCATTTTTCTCTTTACCCAGGAAGTAATTTAAAATTCCATATACAGGATTTATCATTACGGCCATTTGGGCACTTTCTTTTGCTTTTTCAGGATTCTTTTTTACTGCGCGATAAATCCCTACTGCTGTAGGACTGGATAACAATGTCGCAAGTAATAATTTATCCTCATTATCGGATTGTTTTTTTTGCTGTTCAACAGGTTTAAGATAATATTGTTGTCCGTTAATTTGTACAGTTTTTACTTCAGGATGTCCCATAATTTTCCCCTTTCGTGTTTACCTTTAAAATTTTCCCCTAAGTGGTTAATCCCCTATGTATTATTAAAAAAAAATTCTGCGGTGAAAAATTGCGTGTGGAATTTTATATACATGCCTTAATATGCGAAAATAGAGCGCTTTAACTGTATTAATAAATCTTTACAAATACATTTTTATGCATTTTGTAATATCAAAAAATAAGAAAGAGAACGCAAAAAAAATGACGAGGTTGCGATTACATACTCGTCATGCTTATGAATTATATATGTATTGTTGTGTTAGCTATCTTATCATCAAGCTCTCTCTTATATTATATATATACCACATAACTAATACTTTATAACTATATGTAAAGAAATGTTTCTAATTCTTTAGTATTATTTAGAAAAACAAAGCATTCTTAAGGCTTAGTTTGAAAGGCTGCCTGATTCCGTTAATTATTAAGACGTTTTTCTTCTTCTTTTACAAAATTAGCAAGGGCTTCAAGATGTTTGTCTTCGATTGCGTCAATAAGTTCTTTTACTGATTTAATTTTCCCGAGAGCAAAACCTGTCTCTGCAAGAAGCACACAATCGTTACAGAGTCTGTATCCTTCATATTCAATCGAACCTGCGAGGCATTTATTTTTTCCGCAGCAGTCGCAGTCAAAGTATTCATCTGTAATGTCAGGGTTGTCTTCAATATCGTCTAATCTCATTTGTTCGACTACCTGAGCCATTTCTTCTATAATTTCTTTTTCTGATTTCATAAATCCTCCATTGCTTACGCTGTATCCTCCCTTGAAAATGAATTTGTTAATTTTTCATTGTAATCCCTCCTCGAAATCAGAGATTTAGGTCCTCACGCAAGGAAAGGACATTCATTATCAGCTCTCTATCAATGAAATGTTAACAATGCCCTTTTTAAGGGAGGTCGTTTTTTATTTATTTTATTAGCCTGTTCATTAGGCTTACAGCTTCAGGCAGACCTGTGAATACTGCGCGTGAAATTATGCTGTGTCCGATGTTTAATTCGTGCAGCCCTTGTATTTCATGCATTCTGTGAACATTTTCATAATTTAGTCCGTGTCCGGCATTTACTTTTAAGCCTAAAGACTGTGCTAATTCTGCTGATTTTTTCAGTTTTTGAAATTCCTGTTCTTCCTCTTCGTAGCCGTAGCATTCTGAATATGTGCCTGTATGAAGTTCAATAAATTGTGCCCCTGTTTTTGCTGATGCTTTAACCTGTTGTTCATCGGGATCAATAAACAAACTTACGATAATACCGGCATCCAGTAAAGGTTTTATAAATTCTGTAATCTTGTCAAGCTGCCCTGAGACATCAAGACCTCCTTCTGTCGTGATTTCCTGACGTTTTTCCGGTACAAGACAGATTGAATACGGTTTTATATCAAGGGCGATTTTTTGAATATCTTCTGCCATTGCCATTTCAAGATTTAAACGTGTTTTAAGTTTGCCAATTAATGAATATACGTCTTCATCTTTAATATGGCGTCTGTCTTCTCTTAAATGTGTAGTGATAGATGATGCGCCGTTTTCTTCTGCAATTTCTGCAGCTTTTTCGACAGATGGTTCAACGCCGCCTCTTGCATTTCTTAATGTTGCTATATGATCTATATTTACGCCTAATAACATTTTTACCTCCTTATATCTGAGATTCTGAAACAAGTTCAGAATGATATTATTTACTTTCTTTTGTTAATTTTAAAAGCGCTGTGTATGACGGCAGTATGGTTGTTTTGCCATCTATTGTAGCCTTATCAATTGCTTTTTTTATATTCGGCTCAATGATAATTTTTTCCTGCGGAATTCCTGCATATTTTAATCTTAATGCCATATCGTTTGCACGGGTACCTGATGTTATGACAAGTTTCTGCGCATTTTTCAATTGTTCAAAATCACTGTCCCACAGCCAGGAAATATCCCTGCCGTCTGCATAGTTATCGTTAATTGCAATTACGATATTAGAGTTTAAATCAACGGTTTTCAAAACTTCACTTGCGCCTGTCGGGTTTTTTATAAGCTGAATTACTGTTTGATTTCCGTTAATCATGCGTTTTTCTGTCCGTCCAAAAATAGCATGATAAGTATCAAGCGCTTTTTGTATTTCTTCCTGATTTAAGCCGTTTTCAAACGCAAAAGCAATAGAAGCGAGTGCGTTATAAGCATTGTAAAGACCTGAGAGGCTTACTCTAAATTCAAAGGACAACCCTCTGTTTTTGACTGTAATTATAGAATAATCGTTATATACTCTTACATCAGCAGGATAATTGCATTCAGGGCGTTTATACCCGCATTCTGGACAGTAGTAGTGCCCCTGCTGTGCGAAAAATTGTTTTAAATATTTCAGTTCTTTCCCGCAGGAACAGTTAAATACTTCTGACGGCGCATTTGATTTATGTGTGTATGTGCAGTCATATTCTATATTTTCAAATCCATAGTAAACTGCATATTTTGTTGTATTAAATGTCGCAACAATAGGATCATCGGCATTTAAGATAAGTTTCAAGTCCGGATTTTTCGCTATTGCATTTTTTATAAAGCCTGCAGTTGTATTAAGCTCTCCGTATCTGTCAAGCTGGTCGCGAAAAAGGTTTGTAACTACAAGATAATCAGACTTCATATAATCGTAGAGTTTTGTCAGATAGGCTTCATCAGATTCTATTACGGCATAATCGAATCTTTTCAAAGGCTCTATTTCAAGAGCAAACACATTTGCAACACCTGTTAGCATGTTTGCGCCTTTCAAATTGTGAATAACCTTCTGGTTTGCGGTTTCCAGTATATGCGCAATAAGTCCCGATGTTGTTGATTTTCCGTTTGTGCCTGTAATTGTTACAATGCGTTTTTTGACATATTTAGAACAATATTTTAAAAAATCAGGACAGATTTTTAAAGCAGTCATCCCTGCAAAAGAGGTGCCGGATGACATGTTTAAAAGTCTTATCCCCATATATGCGCACTTTGCCGTTATTAATGCCGGATAGAATTTTAGTTTCCCTATCATAAATAGTCCTTTAGACGTATTCTCTTT
>ERZ780117.800-NODE-800-length-11614-cov-2.940047_pt1 | contig 11614 bp, 10 predicted proteins | sample MGYA00510985_ERZ780117 | MGnify/ENA primary metagenome ERZ780117 (study PRJEB29588, sample SAMEA2159553) | human gut metagenome | biome: human gut; feature: human-associated habitat; material: faeces | place: Denmark | collected 2008/2010 ...
TTCTTTAACAGTCTGGCTCCATTTACGATCAGAAGAATCCCGGCGGTGATTCCACCTGCAAGGACACAGATACCAACTGCCAGTGTGGAAGCTCCGGCAGAACCCATTGTCTTATAAATTTTCTCGTCCATCTTATATGCCCCCTTTGTTTGGATTTCTCATATTCCTAATGTATATTATTCTATCATTATTTTTATAAATATACATAAAATCATTATACATATTATTCCAATAAAATATGAAAATAAATATGTGTCATTATTTAATAGTGCTGGCAATACAATTGCAGTCCAAGGAATTCCTCCAAATCCTAGTCCCCATATTACTCCAAAGATTTTTATTGATATTGATGTATACAACGAGCTTAATGATTTAATTACAAAAACTCTTGTTGTTGAACTTATGGGAAAACACAGCAATATTATATTGCTAAATTCGGAGCATACAGTTATCGATAGCTTACGTCATCTAAATAAGTTTGATAACTCAAATAGAGACATCTTCCCTGGTTCGAAATATTTGAATATTGAAAGTGCTAAAAAGGACTTTCTTGCAGTTAAAACTTTCGATGAGTTTTATAAAGATGTTTCAATAGATAGCGAAAATTTTCCATCAACATTATCTAAAGTTTACAATGGATTTGGAAAAAAAAATATATCATATTTATTAGAAACATTGAACATTCCAACAGCTGTTTCTACTAATAATTTGAAAGAAGTTTACTTATATCTAAAAGATTTATTTGCAAACATGCCTGATAACGTTGTTTTAAAAGAATATCCTTCTGTTAAGAAAGATTACTTTGCTTATAAATCAACAAACGATGGACTTGCTGTGAACTTCTATTTAGATGATTTCTATACTTCAAAAGAACAGTCTGAGCAATTCAAACAGTACAGAGATACAGTATTAAAGCTTGTTTTAAATCATGTTGGAAAGATAAAAGAAAGAATTAGCACAATAGATTTAAAAATTGATGATTGTGCAAATGCTGAAAAATACAGATTATATGGTGAATTAATAACTTCAAATTTATACAGAATACCAGATTATCCACAGGCTGAAGTTACTTTGGAAAACTATTATGATAACAACAATTTAATTACTATACCATTAGATGAGAAATTTAGTCCATCTAAAAATGCTAAGAATTTTTTCAAAAAATATAGAAAACTACAAAACACAATAGCTATTGTAGAAAAGCAAAAAGAATTGTCAGAGTCTGAGTTATCATACTTAGAAAGTATTGTATACGAGTTAGAAGAAGTTTCCACAATTGAAGATATAGACAATATTTATTCTGAAATTTGTGATAATTTAATTTTCGGGAAAAATGCAAATACAGTAAATAATCATGTATACAATAAACAGAGCAAAATTACTAATTCTAAATCGAGTAAGCAATCAAACGCAAGTAATATGCCAGAAAAACGTGATATTGATGGTTACACTGTTTACATTGGAAAGAATAATAAACAAAATGATTATTTAACTTGCAGACTCGCACAAAATTCTGATATTTGGTTTCACACGAAAGATATTCATGGAAGTCATGTTGTCTTAAAAACAGATAGTAATTTAAAATTTACTGATAAATCTACCACAGTTCCAGATTCAATTTTATATAAATGTGCATCTATTGCGGCATATTACAGCAAGGCTAGAATGTCTCAAAATGTGCCAGTTGACTATACTTTAATAAAATATGTAAAAAAGCCTAATGGAGCAAAACCAGGAATGGTAATATACACAAATAATAAGACCCTATATGCAAATCCTCAAAATATACAATAATACAAAACGGTGACAGAGAAGAACACAAAAAGCATTAATATAAATTGGAACGGAAAAATATAAATTTTTTCTCCGTTCCAATTTTATACCAAAAATTTTATGCTGGTGGATTTATTATTGCCTGTATTTCCTCATCTTGTCTTAATTCTGGTACTATAAAATCATAAGCTCTTTTGTCATTTTTTATTGCTTCTATTGCTATTGTCTTGTCTGAACGCAGACGCTTGCTAGCATATTTTACAATTAAACCTTTATTTTTTACTGTTTCTAGCACAACATCATAATCATCTCTTAGTTCTTTGCTTACATAATATAAAATTTGTCCATCTGTTTTTGCGGCTTTGAGTGCTAGTTCTTTATCTGCTTTCAATTCATCTGAGGCATAACATAAAACCCAGCCTTTTTTCTCAACTGCCTGCATCAATATTTCTCTGTCTGCTTTCAACCTTTTTGAGGCAAATTCCAATGCTCCACCATCTTTTATAACAGCTTTCATTACTAGTTCTTTGTCGTCTTGTAATTCAGGAGATGCTGCATCTAATAAAAGTCCATCTTCTTCTATTGCTTTTTCTACATATTCTCTGTCATTGCTATGTTCTTTTACATCGTCATAAGTGTACATTTTTCAAGCCTCCCTCGCATTCCAACTATAGTGCACTTGTTTTATATTCTATGTTTTCCATGTATGGATATATTTCTTTTAATCTTTTGTGTGTTATTATTGTTAAACGTGGTAATGGATTTTTTAAATTTTCTGTTAGTAACTGCTGTGTATAGCAATTTTCTGATGTCTTAAATAATTGGTATCTGTTTCTAACATATGTGTAAAAAATTATATACCCATTATCTAATTCGTTTTCCATGCGTTCAAATGAATATTTGCCTTCCATATGTTTATTTGTCCTTTCCCTGGTGAAAAATAATTATAATTTTGACTACGTCAAATTTCATTCAAAACGCAGTTACATACAAAAAGTATGCGTCCTTGCCTTTTGGATTTATTTTCCTTGCTAAAATTTAATTCTTTTCCACCTTCTCTTTTTTGAATTTTCAACTTTACTACATTTGTAATTATTTTTCAATCATATTTTTAAAATCTTGCTCTGAAATAATTGCAACTCCCAATTCTTGTGCTTTTGTTAATTTTGAACCCGCTTCTTCCCCGGCTAGTACGTAGCTCGTTTTTTTAGAAACTGAACCTGATACTTTGCCACCAAAGCTTTCTATTATATCACTAGCTTCTTGCCTTGTATATTTTTCTAGACTTCCTGTTAATACAAATGTTTTTCCTGCAAATCTGTCATCTGTATTAGTATTTTCATTTTGTATTACCTCAGTATTTACTCCGGCCTCTTTTAACTTATTTATTAAGTCTATCGTTTGTGGTTGTCTAAAAAATTCGTAAATACTTTGTGCTGTAATTTCTCCAACATCATCTATCATGCTTAATTCTTCGAAACTTGCTTCTGCAATTTTGTCTATTGATTTGTATTTTTTGCACAATCCTTTTGCAGATTTTGTTCCTATATGTCTTATTCCAAGTGCTGTTAGTAGCTTAAATAAATCATTGTTTTTGCTTGCATTTATTGAATCTATTAGATTTTGAGCAAATTTCTTTCCATTCTTTTTAAGTGATGCAATTTCTTCTGCTGTTAATGTGTAAATGTCAGCAATATTTTTTATTAAACCTTTATCTACTAATTGTTCTAATATTTTTATTCCAAGCCCATCTATATCCATTCCTTCTTTTGAGACGAAATGTGCAAGATTTCTTAATATTTTTGCACTACATTCTATTCCTATACAACGTGCAACGGCTTCGCCTTCTTCTCTTACTACTGGTGCTCCGCAGACTGGACATACTGTTGGCATAACAAACTCTCTTTCAGTACCATCTCTCTTCGACTTTATAACATCAACAACTTCTGGAATTACGTCTCCCTGCTTTTGAATTACGACTGTATCACCTATTTTTAGGTCTTTTTCTTTTATAAAATCTTCATTGTGAAGTGTTGTTTTTGAAATAGTTGAGCCTGCAACCTTAACTGGCTCTAATATTGCAGTCGGTGTAAGTGCTCCTGTTCTTCCGACTTGACATACGATATCTAAAAGTTTTGTCTCTTTTTTCTCTGGTGGATATTTGTATGCAATAGCCCACTTTGGAACTTTATAAGTGGTTCCTAATATCTCTCTTAGACGTAAATTATCAACCTTTATAACTGCACCATCTATTCCAAATGATAGATTTTCTCTGTCTTCTCCAATCTTTTTGATTGCTTCTATTGCTTCTTCTATTGTACTACACAATGTTCTTACTGGCACAACATTAAATCCTAATTTTTGTAGCTTATCTAATTCTGTAAAATGTGAATTTTCAGAATCAAATGTATCTTCATCATATTTTTGCACATTAAATATAAAAATATCTAGCGGTCTTGTTGCGGTTACCTTTGAGTCCAATTGGCGAAGAGAACCTGCCGCTGCATTTCTTGCATTTGCGAATAGGCTTTCATCTAATATTTCTCTTTCTTCGTTCATTTTTTCGAACTCTTTTGTTCCGATAAATACCTCTCCACGAACCGTAATATCTATCTTTTCTTTTAGTTCTTTTGGAATATGTGAAATTGTTTTTAAATTATCTGTTACATCTTCTCCAATCAAGCCATTTCCACGTGTTGCACCTTGTACAAAAACACCATTTTCATACTTAAGTGCTGTAGATAGACCATCAATCTTTGTTTCTACAACATATTTTAGCTCTTCATTATTTTCTTCTGCAACTTTTCTAACTCTTGTGTCAAAGTCTCTCAATTCCTCAAAAGAAAATATATCTTGAAGGCTTTGAAGTGGTACTTCATGCACCACTTGTTTAAATCCCTCTTTAACATGCCCTCCAACTTTTTGAGTTAATGAATCACGAGTAATAAGCTCCGGAAATTCTTTTTCCAAAGCTTTTAATCTGTTCATCATCATATCATACTCGTAATCAGTTATTGCAGGGCTATCCATATCGTAATATAATTTTGCATAATACTCTAATTTTTCTCTAAGTTCTTTAACCTCTGTTTTTGCTTGCTCTAACTCCATTATTATATAAGTTCCTCCTACAAAACTTTATAATTGTTCTCCACAATTATTGCAGAATTTGTTACCTGCATCATTTGGCATTTTGCACTTTGGGCAAACCTTTTTTGATGTTTTTGCCTTACCACATTCACTACAGAATTTACCATCTGCTGGATTTACATGACCACATTCACAAGTCCAGCCTTCAGCTGTTGTATCATCAGCCTTAGCCTCTTCTTGTTTACTTAAATCCATTCTACTTGCATCATTGTTTTGATTCCATGGTCCGTTTGCAGCATTTTGCATCATTCCATTTGTTGACATGTTCATCATTCCAATTCCCATGAAGCCATTTGCTGCTCCATTTTCATTTTTTGCTGCATTTTCAACAGCATTTGAATATGCTCCAACCATTCTTCCTTGTTGCATGTAAGAGTTTGAACTTAATTCGTAATCATCAATCTTCTTTGCAGAATCATCTGTTAATGTTACAGATTCAACAGCAAAGCAAACTATTTCTATTCCTCTTTCTCTTATTTTTGCATCAAATACCTTTTCGTCCATCATTTCTCTTATTTCATCTGTTTGACTTGGCATTTCTAAAACTGGAACTTTGTATTTAGCTGTACCAAGTTCATTAGCAACATTTTGAAATACAGACATAACTTCTGTTCTTAATTGCTCTACTAATTCATCTTTTTTATAAATATCAGCAGTTCCTGCTAATTTGCTCATAAACAAAGCTGGGTCTGCAATTCTAAAAGTATATTTTCCAAAACATTTTACTTCTACTCTTAGTGGTGTTAAAGTATTTGTCATTTGGTTTGGTATTGGGTGTGACCAATCTTGGAATGGAATTGGTGCCGCTGTTCCAAATTTATTATCTATTATTTCCTTTGTGTTGAAGAAAAATACTGCCTGTTGTTTAGCACTTGCTCCATTATATGTAAAACGTTGCCACATTTCTTTAAATACTGCTCCAAATTGTCCTGCAAAGAATGAAGGTGTAGAAGAACTATCAAAAGTATATACTCCTTCTTCTGCCGTTGCATCTATTACTCTACCATTATCAAATATAATTGCACATTGTCCAGGTGCTACTATAATTGTACTTTTGTTTGATATAACTCCATTTGGAGTAGTTTTCTTAACCATAAGAATATCATTTGTCATGTTTTCACATCTAATTGCTTCCTTCCATTGATCATGCATTGTGCTTCCTATTGCACTTGCTGCTGCTTTAATTAATCCCATAATTCTTTCCTCCTAAAATTTTTTAGCTTTTAATAATTTATCCTGTGCAGACCCTATTTTAATGTCCGAACAAGTTTTAGCCTATTTTCTCTAAGTTTGATAATGCCCAGCTATGTTCGCCTGTTGTAATTACACTTCCACAATACTCACATTTACCTGATGATGTTATTTGTGTTGGTGCTCCACAGTTTGGACAATTGGTTGTATTTATTTCAATAGAACCTGGTTTTGTCTTTTCGCCTGTTGTTCTAATAAAATCAAGTTTATATGTGCTATACCTATCAGTTGTCTTATCACCTTTTACTATTTTTCCTGTTGTTTCGTCTATTATATAATCATTCATTCTAGATTTCAATACAACAGTTAAAACATCTTTATTTCCAGTTTGCTTGAAGTCTGCTAACTTAACTGATAATACGCAAATTCTTTCCATTACATTTATTTGTTTTCTGTCTATATAACCTTGTAATTGCTTTTGATGTTGTTCAAATAGCTCATTTGTTTCAAATACTCTAATAGTACTCCAATCTCTTGCAGTCCACGCTTCTTGCAATTTTACGAATAAACTTCTAGTCCAAGATAAGAACTCTTCTTTATTAAACATTTCATCAACAGCTTTAACTTTTCTTTCAACATTTTCTTCAGAATCAAAATTAGATGCTGGTTGATACGTTTGAACTGGTCTAATTGGAGTGTGTTTATTCTTTGAAGAAATAGCATAAGCTATAGCAATTATAATAATAAAAGTTATTATTGTTCCCCACGAAGAACCTCCGCCACTACTATGGCTTGTTCCTCCATAACTAGAACTGTAATCATCATCGTCCCAACTACTCCATGAGCTTCCGCTATCCCACGAACTGTCGCTATCCCATGAGCTACCACTGTCGTAATCCTCAAAACTTCCTACATCTGCAATTGATGTTTTATAATCAATCGTAACTGTTGAAATAAACGTTATTAAAAGCAATGCAATGAATATTTTCTTTAATTTTTTCATGTTTTATCCCCTTTATCTCTTATGTATATATTGTTCTCTATTCAAAATTGATAATATTGTATTATTTTTTCGTATTAACAATCTTTTAGTAAATCTTTTCCGCCTTTTAAATACTCATATCCAGAGAAAATTGTTGCAATTACAGATATTGTCATAAATACACTTGCTAGTATATTCATTATAAAATCTCCTGTTGTCATATATGTAAGTGCACTGTTTACAAGCGCATCTTGTTCAGTTTTTGCTCTCATAACAAATGCAAAGTAAGGCTGTGTTGTTAAAAACATTAAAATTATCGCAATCATTTGTGTAACAGTTTTTAATTTGCCCCAAACATTTGCGGCAATTACCTTGCCACTGTTTTGTACAGCAATTAGTCTATATCCTGAAACGGCAAATTCACGGAATATTACTATAATTGGAATCCATGCTGGTAATCTTCCCATTTCTACAAATAAAATCATGGCAGCAACTACTAAAATTTTGTCTGCAATTGGATCTAAAAATTTTCCGAAGTTTGTTACTTGATTATTTTTTCTTGCCAAATATCCATCTAGTTTATCTGTTATTGATGCAATTATAAATATTAATTCCATTATCCACATTGTTGTAGATATGCCTAAAAAACTTCCCGGTATATCAAAAAAAGATACTATAACCATTATTGGAACTAGTATTATTCTAAATAGTGTTAATTTGTTTGGTAAATTCATTTTTGTTGTATTCCTTTCTTGAGGGTAAAATTTGATTGAAAGTTTGTAATTTTTATTCAATCATCTCCTCTTTGCTTGCTATAATTATATACAATAGCCTGTTAAAAATAAAGAGAAAATATAAAATTTTTAATTTTTTTCAAAATAAGACCTTTTTTCACAATAATAGGAAGATAGCCTACTCTCTTTAGAGTAAGCTATTCTATCTTTATTCGTAATCAACTATGTTTATCCATTGTTCCAACATTTCTTGTTCTTCTGCTTTTCCTTTTGTCTTTCTTATTGCTGCAACTATTGGAATCCATCTTTGTACTTCTTTCTTGTCTGTTCCTGTCTTCTCACAGTATAAATTTACATATTTTTCTGCTAATTCTTTTTGATTTCTCATAGAGAATATTAAGTATGTGTTTGCTACGTCTGCTGAACCATTTCCTTGTGTTGCGTGTGCCCAGTCGATTATCGCATATTCGCCATTTTCTTTTACTATTATGTTGCTTGGAACGAAGTCTCCATGGCATAGTTTGTCATGATTTTTCATTCCTTCTAGTCTTTGCAGCAACTCATATTTTGTTGTGTCATCTATGTTTGTAGCATCTGTTATTTTTCTTCTATATTTGTCTTTTATTCTATTTAATAGAGGTACTCTTTTCGATAAAACTTCTAATTGAATTTCTACGAAAAAGTTTAAATATTCTTCTTGTTTTTCCGGATGTCCTATCATTAAAACATCTAATGGTGTTCCCTCTACATATTCTGTAATTAGAGCCCATCTCTCGTTTATTTTTGTAACTTCTTGTAATCTAGATATTTTTAAATCTGTGTTTTCTTCCACTCTTGATTGAATTAAAGCTTCATTTAATATATCTGCCTTCGAGTAGTTTTCTACGAATAATTTTATCGTCTTATCTCCATCTCTATAAACAGTTTTTGTTTTTCTTTCAGCTATTGGATTTATCAAATTAAATTCCATTATCTTTCACCTCCATAATATGTTTTTAAATAAATTTCTTTTATCTCACTTATTAATGGGTATCTTGGATTTGCACCTGTACATTGGTCGTCAAATGCTTTTTCGCTCATCTCATCCAATGTTGATAAGAAATCTTCCTCTGAAATTCCATAGTCTTTTATTGTTTTCTTGAAGCCGACTCTTTCTTTTAATTCGTCTATTTTATTTATCAATCTTTCTAGTTTTTCTTGGTCTGTGTTCCCGCCTAAGTTTAAGCTATCTGCTATTTCTGCATATCTTCTTAAGGCATGTGGATACTCGTATTGTGGGAATGTTCCCATTTTTGTTGGAACTTCTTCTGCATTAAATCTCATTACTTCGTCTAATACCAATCCAACTGTAACTCCATGTGGTAGATGATGGTAAGCACCTAATTTATGTCCCATTGAATGGCATATTCCTAAGAAAGCATTTGCAAATGCCATACCTGCCATCGTTGCTGCGTTTGCCATTTTTTCTCTTGCAATAGGGTCGTTTGCCCCTTCTTCATAAGCTCTTGGCAAATATTCGAATATTGTCTTGATTGCTTCTATTGCAAGGCCGTCTGTAAATTCAGTTGCCATCATAGAAACATATGCTTCTATTGAATGAACTAAGGCATCAATTCCAGATGCTGATGTTAGTCCTTTTGGAGCATTCATCATCATATCTGCGTCTACTATTGCCATCTTAGGAAGCAATTCGTAGTCTGCAAGTGGATATTTTTGGCCTGTTGTTTCTTCTGTTATTACCGCAAATGGTGTTACCTCTGAACCTGTTCCTGCTGATGTTGGAACTGCTATAAAGTAAGCTTTTTCGCCCATTTTAGGGAATGTGTAAACTCTTTTTCTAATATCCATGAATCTCATTGCCATGTCTAAGAAGTCTACTTCTGGGTGCTCGTATAGAACCCACATTATTTTTGCAGCGTCCATTGCAGAACCACCGCCTATTGCTATAATGCAATCTGGTTTGAATGCATCTATCAATTTTGCACCTTCTTTTGCACAAGCAAGAGTTGGGTCTGGAGCAACATTGAAGAATGTTTCGTGAACTATTCCCATCTCATCTAATTTGTCTGTTACAACTTTTGTATAACCATTTTCATATAAGAATGTATCTGTTACTATAAATACTCTCTTCTTATTCATTACGTTTTTAAGTTCTTCTAAGGCTACAGGCAAGCAACCTCTCTTCATATAAACCTTTTCAGGTGCTCTAAACCAAAGCATATTTTCTCTCCTTTCGGCTACTGTTTTTATATTTAATAGATGTTTAATTCCAACATTTTCTGAAACAGAGTTTCCACCCCATGTTCCACATCCAAGTGTTAAAGATGGAGCAAGTTTAAAATTATACAAATCTCCAATTCCACCTTGAGATGATGGTGTGTTTACTAAAACTCTACAAGTTTTCATTTTGCTATAAAATTTTTCTATTTTTTCTTTTTCTGTAACAGTATTTACATATAAAGATGAGGTGTGTCCTAGTCCTCCATCTTCTATCAATCTATATGCCTTTTCAAGAGAATCATCAAAACTGCTTGATTTATACATTGCAAGTACAGGAGACAATTTTTCGTGAGCAAATTCTTCAGATAAATCTACGTTTTCAACCTCTCCGATTAAAATTTTAGTATTTTCTGGAACACTTACTCCAGCAAGTTCTGCTATCGTGTGTGCTTTTTGACCAACTATTTTAGCATTCAAGGCTCCATTTATAATTATAGTCTTACGAACTTTTTCAGTCTCTTCAGGATTCAATATATAGCATCCTCTTTTAACAAATTCGTCTTTTACCTTATCATAAATCTTGTCGCTTACTATTACAGATTGCTCAGAAGCACAAATCATTCCATTATCAAATGTTTTAGAATGTATAATAGAGTTTACTGCCAAAATTACATTAGCACTCTCGTCAATAACCGCAGGAGTATTTCCTGCGCCAACGCCTAGAGCTGGCTTTCCACTCGAATAAGCAGACTTAACCATTCCAGGTCCACCAGTCGCAAGTATTATATCTGCAGACTGCATTAACATATTAGTAAGCTCAAGAGATGGAACATCAATCCATGCAATAATGCCTTCTGGAGCACCTGCCTTTACTGCTGCTTCCAAAACAGTTTTTGCAGCTTCTATCGTAGACTTTTTAGCTCTTGGATGAGGACTAATTATAATTCCATTTCTAGTTTTTAGTGCAATTAAAGTTTTAAAAATTGCCGTAGAAGTTGGGTTTGTTGTAGGAATAACAGCAACTACAATGCCAACTGGCTCAGCTATCTTCTTAATTCCATAACTATCATCTTGATAAATTACTCCACAAGTTTTTTCATTTTTGTATTTATTATATATATATTCTGCCGCATAATGGTTCTTAATTACTTTATCTTCTACTATTCCCATTCCAGTCTCTTCTACTGCCATCTTAGCAAGTGGAATTCTAGCTTCATTCGCAGCAATAGCCGCAGCCTGAAATATTTTATCTACCTGCTCTTGTGAATATTTCGAAAATTCTTTTTGTGCATTCTTAACTTTCTCTAGTGTCTTTGCCAAAGTTTCAACGCTGTCAACACATTCGTATTCACTCATTAAAAATTCCTCCTTATGTTCTAAATTTACGCCTATCATATCAAAAAACTAATAGTTTTACAACTATTAGTTTACAATTTTTTCGTATACTTCTTTTAATATTTCATATCTTATTTCTATTATCTTTTTATAGAAATTTTTTCTTATGTCTGATATTTCTTCCATATTCTCTATCAATTCATAGATATTATCAATTTTTATTCTTTCAAAT
>ERZ780117.809-NODE-809-length-11535-cov-3.484233_pt1 | contig 11535 bp, 8 predicted proteins | sample MGYA00510985_ERZ780117 | MGnify/ENA primary metagenome ERZ780117 (study PRJEB29588, sample SAMEA2159553) | human gut metagenome | biome: human gut; feature: human-associated habitat; material: faeces | place: Denmark | collected 2008/2010 ...
GCTCTCCACGTCGGATTCGGCAATACAAAGTTTACGGCCGTTTTCCTGCTCTATTACTACGGGGGTAAACATCAGTCTTTGGGGGTTCAGTCCGGATAGCTCTATATGTGTATAGGTGTTTTCAAAAGAGTTGGAGAACTGGGCTTCTATCGGTTGTTTATCGCCATCTTTTACATAAGGAACAATCGATTTGTAGTCCTTGTTGAAGTTGAAGGCGGCTTCTTCGTTTGTAACTTTGAACGGTCTGTTTCCGGTCGCTGCGAACCGGTATGCCATTCCTTCATTGTACATTCTGAAAATGAGGTTGAAATGTTCCCGGAAACTTAACGTCATTTCATTATAGACATCCTTTACTTCACTGCGCTTGTAGAAAGGAGAGGGAATCACCTCATTTGCCTGGCGATGGCTGACTCTCTTAAGATGGGAGCCGTTGCCCCAGACTGTCCCATTATCCAGATGTACTGATAAGGGAGAGGGGGCTACCAATGTATGCCCTTCTTCCGTCAGCTCGTAAGTAATCCGGTCACCTATATATAAGGTAACCTCTAACTTGCCGTCCGGTGAGTTTAGGCGATATTCTTTTTGTCCGAACATGTTCGGGATGATGAAAAGCAATGTTGTGAGTAAGAAAAGTGTTCTCATGTCGTTATTTATTTTAGCGTTTGTTTTTAATTTCATACTTGTAGACAACATAGTCATTGATTGATGGCAGAGAGATTTCCAGCCTTCCTTTCTTTCCGGTTACTGCTGTCATAGCTTTGCCGTGTCCCATCAGTGGGATACATCTTACTGTGACACCTTCTGGCAGCCAGGTTTCGACTTCTGTAGTCCCTTCTGGATGATTTTCACGGTACACAATCAAGTATCCTCTATCTTTCTTTAGAGACTGGAAGCCGGTCCAAGAGCGTCCCGACGGTTCATCTCCTATGGGTAGGATAGTGCCGGAATGCATGTCATGCTGAAATTTCTTGTAGGCTTCTGTATGTTCTCGTAATGTAAATGCTTCCTCGGGTAGATTGGTACCTTCCATCCAGGCAAGCGGCTGTCCTGCTAAAGTCGTAGCAAACAGATATTCAAATGAATAGTTTTCCGGAGCGAAGACTTCTCCTTTATATTTATCCGTATTTCTCCATTTGTTCAGGAACTCTATTTGCAGCTTTTCTGCCGGAACATATTTGGAAAGCATCCAGAGGTTACGCAAAGTCCAGTAAGGATAGTAGTTCTGCCAGTCGGTATAACGGTTTTCCAGAAAGATATTTCCATATTCATTGAACATGTGGTAGCCTCCGCGGCGGCTGGCTGTCGCATCAAGGGTGAAAATCACTTCCTCGTCCGTCTCTTCCAGCACTTTGTTGAATAAGCGGTGCAGGTTTGTTTCGGCTTCTTTACTGGGAATGGTGAGTCCGTCTATCTTGAATACTTTGATGCCGTATTCGCGATAAAGGCTGATGAGTGCTTGCGCATCTTTCTGCCAATCGGCAAAATCATTTTGTATGCTGGGATTGAACCAAAGACCGATTTCAATACCTAATTCCTTGCCACGTTTTACGATGGGATGCAAACCACGTGGATACTTTTGCGGGTCGGGTTTCCAGTAGTCTTTATTGTCCCAAATGTTCTTGAATGAACCGCGGGCTACAGCTGAATTAGGGCTTTTACCTATTTGCCAGCCATCATCAATCTGGAAATGGGTGATTCCCAGACGGGCGGCGCGTTCCAGTTCTTTCAAACAGAAGGATTCGTTTACTTTTGAGTCCTGGCTACGGTCTCCCCAGGTGTTCATCATAATCATCTCGTCGCGGTCGGCCCGGTAAGTACGTATATTCTTCTGATATGAACGAAGCGCTTGTAGTCGGCTCAGTTCACCTTCTCCGTATATTCCCAATACGCATCCGTATGTTTGGGTCCAACGGTCGGGAGTCACGTCTTTCTCGGTAATGCCCAGGCCGGTTACTGTAAACTTCCCGAAATCAGTCAGAAAATCCTTTCCTTGATAGGCTAATTGTACCGAAGAGCAGGGAGCCTCTTTTAAAAAGAAGATGCCACAGTTGTCCTCGCCATTAAAGGCAAACAGCAGATTGCCGCGATATCCCAGTTTGCGATAGGAAATAATCTCTTTCTCGAAAACCAGGTTGTTGTGCCAGTCGGTCACATCGGAAAATTCCACGCTGCGAGCGTGCCAATGTTGTCCTTGGAAATGGAACTGGTCTAGTACAGCGGTTACTTCTTTAGATTTCATGTCTTCGGCGAATTCAATATTCTTCCGGTCGGCTGCACTAACTTCTCTGCCTCCGAAAATACTGTTTACTGTTCCTCTTAAATAGGTGTCGCAGGCTATGGCTGGACAATCATCATAAATACGATATACCCGTTTTATATCTAGCTTCTCCAGGCTGAAAGAAACTTCTACTTTCAGATAAGCGGGAAATATTTTAGTCTCTTTTACGGGAACTACTTTGAGTGAACCGTTTGATGGTTGCGGCAAATTTTTCGTTACTCTGAAATCTGGAGTAAGGCTGTGGTTCTTCCATGATTTTCCATTACTCTTGTCGGTCAGGCGGTAAGTTATGATATTTCCCCCGTTCCACAAAAAGGTACGTTCGACCAAGCTGTTTCCGATGGTTAAAGTGTCATTTTTCAGACGGCCGTAACAAGTATCTTGTGCGTGTAACGAATATCCTCCGAAAAGGACAAATAATAATGTTAGAATATTTTTCATGATATGCGTGTTTTATTAATACTTAAATTGTAGTATCAACGTGTTTCTTACTTCTTGTTTTTTTCAATGATAAATATACGAGGCTCTTTTAATAATTTTTGTTCATTGAACTTCTGATTATCGGGAATCCCTTCTTTTTTTCCTACTCCCTCTTTCATCAGTGCTTTCAATTCCGGTTCTTCCACGCTCTCCGGCAGGAAGATCACCAGCTCTGCCGCCACAGGCTCTGCACCCGCCGCTGCCAGATTGTTTGCGCACTTTTGGAAAATACGACGCATCGGCATCACGGACAGATCCTCTCTCTCCGCCTCTGCCAGGTCGTTCTCACACTGAAGTTCTACGACACCTTCCTGAACGCAGGTTACCATCTGTCCCCCGGAAAAAGGCGCAAAAACAGCGCAGTCTGCCCCCAGACCTGCGCTATTTGCTATTTCTGTCCTTTTATTTTTCAATTGTCTGAGAACGGAACGTTTCAGGACGTTCACGGGTACCTTGCCGCTGTTCATTGTCTCACCTTTAGTCGTCTACGATTTCTGTCTGCCCAGCAGCAGCTGCTGCTCTTGCATTTAACGCTGCTGCCACATTTTTCACATGATCAATATTCGCTGTACCGATAGCTGCCATGATCTCTTCATACGCCTGGGGATCCGAGGTAGCGGTTCCCACGGTAGCACTTCGGGGCACCATCTTATAAGTACTGCTGTTGACCTGCTCTCTGCTGACCTCTACACCGTTTTCCATCGTGATCTTCCACAGTCTTGCCTTATATCCGATATGCGCACTCTCGGTTACGATATAACCGATGGGCTGACCGGCATCGGCATAGATCTGATCCGCAGGGGGTGTGATTGTCTCCAGCACTTCACTTTCATAACGTACGGAATGTCCGGCAGCTCTGGTCTCCTTGCCATAGATGTTAAACGTGATCTGCTTGTCATGCGTATAGCCTTCTATGTAGATCGGTGCATCTGTATTGTTTACAAACTTAAAATCTTTGCCGGAGCTCTCAGCGATCGCTGCATCTGCGGAAGGGTCCACATAGCCTACGATCATGGAATGATTATAACGTTCCGTTACTTCCAGCTCCGCAAGTAATACTGCATTGTACAGGGTAGTGGATACCTGGCAGATACCGCCACCCAGACTATCTACCACTTTTCCGCTGACATAAGAACCCGCCATGTAATAGCCGTTCGCCACGGAAAAAGGAGATACTGTCTTATAAGTAGAGAATTCTTCTCCCGGATACAGGGTCGTTCCGTTGATCAGACTGCAGCCGTTCGCCACATTTGCACTTCTGGAGGATCCGGATGTCTTATAAGATGTGGTAAAGCTTCCCAGTACATCCGTTACCTGTGCCAGTTCCTCAGCACTTCCCTTCGGCTCATCCACTACGATCTCCAAAGGAATGCTGCAGGCCTCATGATTCCATTCTTCTGTCAGATAGTCATATACCGCATCGATAGATTTCTCTACATCCAGCACATATCCGGTCTGACCTTCCACTACGGTAAATTTACCGCCGTCCCGCTTCAAAGAGACATTGATGGCTTCCTGATCATACTTGGTGCATCTGGTCAGCAGATCGTTGATCGCCTGCAAGTCAAAATCCAGTTCAATGGGATATACGTAATTTTCATGCTGCAGATCCATCAGGGTCTTGTAACGCTCAATGACATTTCCATGTGTCCCCAGTTCCAATGCTTCCTGCACCAACTCAGGATTCTTCCAGGTCACACCCAGATCTCCGGCTGTGGTGGTCACATCATGATCATTTGCCGCAAGCAGTGTGATCTCCACATCCTTCAGACTTTCGATATGTTCTTCGATAACCGCTGTTGCTTCCTGTGCCGTCATTCCGGACAGTTCCACATCCCCGGCATAAATTCCTGTCTTAATTGTATCATCTGTCTTGGCCTGCACTGTCATTCCGAACAGCATCGTCAAAGTCAATAACAGAATGCCGTAAAATCCCTTACGATATTTTTTCATAATACTCCTCTGCCCTTCCTTCGGGCACGTCTACTGTTCCATCCGCAGTTGAATTAGTAAAAAATAGATGTTATAGTAGGTACGATCATAGCAATCACAAGCAGCACGATGATAGCTGCGGAGATTCGCTGTTTTACTTTTTTATTATTCATATTAAACATGGTAAAAACCTCCATAAATGCTTCAAAAATCACTTTTACTCTGAAAGGATATTATATATGAGTTTAAAGTTTTTGGCAAGTTTATTCATATTTATTGTTTTCGTGTATACCATCCTTGTTGTGGCACAGAATACACGTCGTCAGCGAGCCCTTACCGAGAAGAAAGAGCAGGAATTCTGGGACCGGGAAAAAAAGGCCAACTCTGTCCGCAAAAAACCCCTTGATGGTCTGGATTATGTAAAGATTCCTCTGGAAAAACTTCCCATGAATGCTCTGTCGGAGGATGAAAAAGCCCGGGAATATAAGGAGCTTTTGACCTATCTATCCACACAGCCGGTCGTAAATCTCACAGGCTTCACCAACACCGACCTCAAGTTGGAATACGGCACTGCGAACATTACACCGCTGTCCCAGTATGATCAGAATTACACCGTACTGGTACGTACTCTGCAGCAATGGGCCGATCTGCTTCTGGAATCCGGTCTGACAGAAGATGCGGAAACGGTTCTCGCGTATGCCGTCTCCATCGGCACCGACGTCAGCCATACTTACTATGCGCTGGCTAAAATCTATGACGGCCGGAAGGAATATGACAAAATTGCCGATCTGATCCACCGTGCGGAAGGACTGCGTTCCGCTTTGCGTAATTCTATCGTCCGTACTTTGCAAGAATCTTATCCGCAAGCCTGCTCGCCTCACTGCGGGTAAGCTTTTCCACATCAACCTCCAAAGTTATCTTATGCTGCTCTGCCAGACGATATAACCGCTCTTTTTGCGGTTTCGTCGCAGGCGTATCTCTTTTTACCTGAAAATGTAATGGCTGCGGCTCAAATAAATTATTTTTTGCCGATTTTCCGACAGCTTCTGTCGATGCCTGTCCACCGGTTTCCTCCTGGTAAAATAGTTCTACCAACTTTCGGAACAACCGGTCCGTGGCTTTCGCATCCTCCAGAGCCCTGTGGGCATGATGCGGAATCTCATAATACTGACACAGATACTCCAGATTACGATGAGGCAGTTCCTGCAGATATTTCCGGGCAATCTGCAAAGTGTCCACCGCTGATCTCTCAAAAGTAATCTTCCGGTCCACTGCTGCTTTTTTCAAAAAAGAATAATCAAACAAAATGCTGTGTCCCAGCAACGGTAATTCTCCCATAAATTCCAATAATTTTTGGAAAACCTCATCCAACTGCGGTGCATCCGCAAGGTCTTCGTCCCGGATTCCCGTAAGTTCTGTGATCCGTTCTTCCAATTTCCGCCCCGGATCCACAAACGTAGAAAATTCTTCCACAATCTGTCCCTGCTCCACACGGATCGCACCGATCTCTATGATCCGATCTCTCTTGGGATTCAGTCCCGTGGTCTCCAAATCTATACTGACATAAGTGTCATACATACTATTCTCTTATCCTTCCGCAGTGCTTCTGATATATTCTGACTGCATACCTCAATTTTTATGAACCGGTCTTCTCCTGTACTTATAATATTGGATTCGCGATCACTTGTACCTTGGCTTCATAATTGAGCGGATTCCGTTCTTGATAATCAAACAGAACATAATGAGGTTCCGGATATCGGAACGGTTCCAAGTGTGTCATTCGGCTTAGCTGTTTCCAGTCATACTGATCATAGGCAGAAAGATAATGTCTCTCCTGCTCTTCTGTCTGGTAAAAACGGCGGATATCCTGTTTTTCCTCTTCCGTGATCTCTGCCGCAAACGCAGGCCTGCTCTTCAGGTTCTCCCGAAGATACATATCATAAGTCAGAAGTTCTCTGTAAATCTCACGGTTGGTCGGATCTTTCATCGCTGCGAACTCCAATAAGATCTGATACCGGTAAGCTCTGGCCGGACTGTTGGTAAAATATCCCTGTTCCTGATAATAATCCGCCAGCGCCTCATACATGGCAAACGGACCGGAAAATGCTTTTTCCAATACAGGCAGGGTATGAGTGAACTGGCCACTGTTATAATACAGCTCTACCATCTCTTCGATCCGTTTCAGTCTCCGGATATCTCCATAACTGATCCAGTTCGTATACAACACTTCATAGGGAGGTTGTTCCAGATAACGAATGCCATATTCCTTTGCATGCTCATGCATATCGGATCCCTTTAATACCTTCAGGAAACCTAACTGTAACTGTTCCGGCAGCATTGCATACACCCTGTCAAAGGATCTGCCGAAGCTTTCATAATCTTCATAAGGAAGACCCGCGATCAGATCCAGATGCTGATGAATATTCTGTCCTCTGTGAATGGCCGCCACAATTTTCTCCAGCTTGTCCACATCCATGACACGATGAATGGCTCTTATCGTCTCCGGATTCGTAGACTGTACCCCGATCTCCAGCTGTGCCAGTCCCGGACGGAAGCGATTCAGCAGGGCAATCTCCTCTTCCCGCAAAATATCGGCGGAAATCTCGAAATGGAAGTTGGTGACGCCATTGTCATGTTCATAAATATACCGCCAGATCTCCATGGCATGTTTGTGGTCACAATTGAACGTCCGGTCAATGAACTTCACCTGTTTTACGTTTTGATCCAGAAAAAACTGCAGTTCTCTTTTTACGACATCTATGTCACGTAGTCTCACTTTCTTATCTATGGAGGACAGGCAATAGCTGCATCGGTAAGGGCATCCTCTGCTGGTCTCATAATAGATGATACGATTCGTAAAAGGCTCCATATCCTCATAGAGAAAAGGAAGTGTGGTCAAATCCGTCAGTTCTCTAGGTGCCGTATAACCGGAGGCAAGACACAGTCCGGAGATCTGTCCAAAGCGCTCTGCCACAGACTTTCCTGCAACCGTTCCCGTTCGATCTGCTGCCTGCTGCTCTATTCTGTCGGGTTCGGGTTGCTGTTCGGACTGTCCGGCCGTTTCTGTTTCCCGCACATAGTGGTCCAGTACCTCTCGGAAGGTGACTTCTCCTTCTCCCACCATAATTCCGGTAACCTGAGGGAACTCTCTTAAAAGTCCCGGTCCATCATAAGTCACCTCCGGTCCTCCCAGCCAGATCTCCGTATCCGGCAGGATCTTCGGCAGTTCCGTCAGAATTTCCCGGATCAGCTTCCAGTTCCAGATATAACAGGAAAATCCTATTACCTTTGGCTGACGCTTCCAGATCCCCTCCAGAATACTTTCCAGAGACTCATTGATGGTGAACTCCGCTAGTTCCACATGAGGCTCTAATTTTTCTCCCACACAGGCCCGCAGGCTGTATATGGCGGGATTGGAATGTATGAATTTTGCATTAATAGCTGTTAATAAGAATTTCATGGGATTATTATACTAAGAAAAAAGAATTGTGTCACCACAATTCCTTTTCCTCGCAACAAACATTTTACAACAAACGTTCAGACCGCGCCATTCGCAAAGTCGCGTCATCACGCTCTCCGTCACTTCGTGACTATCTTTGCTCATGAATCGGCGCTTAACTCATAGAATGGCAGAGCCGTCGCTTTGTGTGCAAGCACCCAATCGCCGGTTCTGTCATTCTATGGCTGAACTATTATTACAAGCTTTTAACAAAACGGTCGAACGCCTTCTGGCCTTCCTCAGTTCTCTTGTAGACACCGGCATCTTCCAATACCTGCATGAATACCAGACCGATCTCCTTCTCTACGATACCGTCGATGTTCTTAGCAGTGATGGCATCGTATTTCGGACGGAACTCGTCTACCCAATCTGCATGCTTTGCCAGTTCCTCATCAGCTCTTAAGTCTTTACCGGCGAGGATTGCTTCCTTCAGATGCGCCATCTCGCCCTTCAGGCGGGCAGGCAGTACTGCCAGACCCATAACCTCGATCAGGCCGATATTCTCTTTTTTGATATGATGCAGCTTTGCATGGGGATGATAGACTCCCAGCGGATGCTCCTCTGTGGTGATATTGTTACGCAGCACCAGATCCAGTTCGAACTTGTCTCCTCTCTTTCTTGCAATGGGAGTGATGGTGTTATGAGGCTCGTTATCGGTGTAGGCATAGATAAATGCCTCTTCATCCGTATATTCTCTCCACTTGTTCAGGATTACATCTGCCAGTGCAATGATACGGTCAGTATCCGTACCGCTGAGACGGATCACGGACATAGGCCATGCCACGATACCGGCATCCACATCCTCGAAACCGGCTACGGAGAACGTTCTCTCTACCGGAGCTTTCGCCATGGCAAACTCGTAATGGCCACCCTGGAAATGATCGTGGCTTAAGATGGAACCGCCTACGATGGGCAGATCCGCATTGGAACCTACAAAATAATGAGGGAACTGCTTTACGAAATCAAACAGCTTACAGAAGGTCGCATGCTCAATCTTCATAGGCACATGCTGAGAGTTAAATACGATGCAGTGCTCATTATAATATACATACGGAGAATACTGGAATCCCCACTGGCTGCCATTGATGGTCACCGGAATGATACGGTGGTTCTGACGGGCAGGATGGTTCACACGGCCTGCATAACCCTCATTTTCACGGCACAACAGGCATTTCGGATAACCGGACTGCTTTGCCAGCTTTGCTGCGGCGATGGCTTTGGGATCCTTCTCGGGCTTGGACAGGTTGATGGTAATATCCAGATCGCCATATTTGGTGGGAGCCACCCATTTCATATCCTTGCAGATACGATAACGACGGATATAGTCGGAATCTCTGCTTAATTTATAATAATAGTCAGTAGCTGCCTCAGGAGATACCTGTTCGTACAGCTCATGGAAATGACGGATCACTTCACTGGGTCTGGGCATCAGCAGTCCCATGATCTTCGTATCGAAAAGGTCACGGTATACCACACTGTTCTCCTTGAGAATGCCTTTTTCATAAGCGTAATCCAGCATGCCCTTCAGAACCTCTTCCAGTTCATCCTCGCGCATGGTCACATTGTCACGGTCTTCCAGCTCATCCAGTTCAAACAGCTCCAACAGACGGTTGGTGGTATAGATCACATCTTCCTCCGGAACCAGTCCTGTCTGTACTCCGTAGGATACCAATTTACGAATTAATACCTGAATATCCATTTTTTCTCCATTCTGCAATACCGGATTTCTCCGGCATCGCACTCTCTATTCTCGTCGGATCTTAATTTCTTACAGGGTCTGGGGGCCGTCACCGATCTCTACTACATAGAAATCAGCTGCATAACCGATCTTCTCCTTATATGCCTTGCCTACCTGATCGATAAAGGTGTCAATAGCCTCATCCTTTACAATGCTTACGGTACATCCGCCGAAACCGGCACCGGTCATACGGGAACCAATAACACCGTCTACCTTCCATGCTTCTTCTACCAGAGTATCCAGCTCGATACCTGTTACCTCATAATCATCCCGCAAAGATACATGAGAAGCATTCATCAGCTCACCAAACAGCTTCACATCGTTGTTCTTCAGAGCTTCTACCGCACGAACGGTTCTCTGATTCTCATATACAGCGTGCTTTGCGCGCTTTCTGCGGACATCGCTCTTGATAATAGCTTTGAACTTCTCGAAAGTCTCCTCGTCCAGATCACCCAGAGTCTTGATCTTCACTACCTGCTGCAGTTCTGCCAGTGCAGTCTCGCACTCGCTGCGACGCTCATTGTACTTGGAATCTCCCAGGCCTCTCTTTTTGTTACTGCACGCGATAACGATCTTCGCATTCTCCAGATGGATCGGTGCATACTCATACTCCAAAGTTGCAGTATCCAGGAAAATAGCGTTCTCTTTTTTACCCATGGCAATGGCAAACTGATCCATGATACCGCAGTTTACCTTGTTGTATTTGTTCTCGGAGAACTGTCCGATCAGCGCCAGATCCTGATTGGTCACATCAAAGCCGAAGAAATCCCTCAGGATGTAGCCGGTCAGCACTTCTACGGAAGCGGAAGAAGAAAGTCCGGAACCGTTGGGGATATTACCGTTCAACAGCAGATCCATACCGGAAGTCACTTTCATGCCCTTCTCGCCGAAAGCCCAGATCACTCCCTTGGGATAATTGGTCCAATTCGCTTCCTTGCTGGGTACCAGGTCGTCCAGAGAAGACTCGATCACACCCAGATGTTCGAAATTCATGGAATAGAAACGCAGTTTATTGTCGTTTCTTTTTCTTGCCACACCGTAAGTACCAATGGTCAGTGCACAGGGGAATACATGTCCGCCGTTATAGTCGGTGTGTTCACCGATCAGATTCACACGTCCCGGTGCAAAATAAGCCTTGGCACCCTCTGCATCTCCAAATACTTCTGCGAAAGTCTTCAGAATCGTCTCTTTCATTTCCATTTTCTGCTCCTATCTGCTTACTGTGTAAGCCCCGTCCATTTATATGTTCTTACTCTTGTCGCTCCGGCCGATGCCGCGATACGAATTCTCTTGCTCTATGTTTTCATCATAATAAAAAAAAACGGTTTTTTCTATTTATTTATGTTTTCCAAACCTGTCATTATGTTAAAAGCTACAAGCCATGCAAAAATAAAAAGAACCAACACCGTGAGAGCTTGCTCGTGAAGGTGTTGATTCTTTTTTATTTTTATACGGCGACAGCCGTACATGAAGCAGGTGCTTTAGCGCCTGCGAATGCGCATGGCGCAGTTCCCGGGCGTACTTTATTCCGCACTCTGTTTCCGATACTGTACCGGAGTCATATCATAAGCCTTTTTGAACAGGCGGTTGTAGTGTGCCACATCTTTC
>ERZ780117.813-NODE-813-length-11501-cov-2.210379_pt1 | contig 11501 bp, 8 predicted proteins | sample MGYA00510985_ERZ780117 | MGnify/ENA primary metagenome ERZ780117 (study PRJEB29588, sample SAMEA2159553) | human gut metagenome | biome: human gut; feature: human-associated habitat; material: faeces | place: Denmark | collected 2008/2010 ...
CAGGAATACTTTCTATATACAGTAAAAATCCTTTAGAGGGAACGGACAAAGCATATACCTTCAAAGGACAAATTAAAAGTGGTTCCTTTGGCTTAATAAATCCCTCTCTCACATGGGGACAACGTATAACACAACGAACCTGTTATACCTTGAATAGTAATTATCTACAAGCAGATGGAAATTATCCTTTTAAATTAATAAACGGCAAATATACTACGAATGAAAAAAGAAAAAATTCTGATATAAAATCATGGCACACAGAAGCAAATCTGTTTCATACATTGAAAGATAGTAGCCAACTGAACATAAAAGCATATTATTTCGATTCAGAACGTGGATTGCCAGGTTCAGTAATTCTCTACAATGATCAAGCCAATGAGCGTTTATGGGACAGAAATATCTTCATACAAGCCCGATACCTAAAAGACATTACCTCAGAATGGACCTTGCAGGGCCAAGCTAAATATAACTATTCGTGGAATAAATATGAAGATACAGACGTGAAATATGAAGGAGGTAGACAAACAGACATTAACAAGCAGCAAGAATATTATCTATCAGCTACTATACAATGGCAGCCTTGCAGTACATTTTCTACTTCATGGGCAAATGACCTTGTACTTAATACACTAGATAATAATTTGCCCAACAATCCTAATCCAACACGATATACATGGCTATCTGCATTTAATTTACGCTATCAATGGAAAGGGCTTACAGCCACAGGAACATTAGTACATACGCTGATTGCCGAGGATGTGAAATCAGGCAACCGCCCTGATAATCGTTCTCGTTTCAGTCCTACCCTTTCATTTATATATCGCCCTTGGGAGAAGTACTCCCTCTTTCTGCGATTAATGTACAAAGACACTTTCCGCGTACCAACTTTCAATGACCTTTATTATCAACGTATGGGCAATACTGACCTACGACCTGAAAAGGCACGCGAATACAATATAGGTATTACCTGGAGTGGTACTCCATTCTCTTTCACTAATTACGTAATGCTAACTGTTGATGGATATTTTAATGAAGTAAATGATAAAATTGTCGCCTTACCCACAACCTATGTCTGGAAGATGATGAATTTTGGGAAAGTACATATCACCGGGGCAGATATAACTTTACGTACCTCTATCCCGATCCACCGTAATATTGATTTATCAATAACAGGCAATTATACCTATCAGAAAGCTATTGACGTAACTTCATCAAGCAGTAAGAATTATAAAGACCAGATTCCTTATACTCCTCTACATAGTGGCAATGCTTCCATACTTGCAGAAAGCTCCTGGATAAATATAGGTTATGCCTTAACTTGTGTAAGCGACCGATACAGCCTGCCACAGAACATACAAGAAAATCGCATTGATGGATATACGGAGCATACCCTGTCAGCATCCCGCGCATTCCAACTAAGAAAATGCAGACTTCGCCTCCAAGCCGAACTAATAAACCTGACAAATAAACAATATGATATTATCAAATATTACCCAATGCCGGGACGCTCATTTCGGATAACGGGTAGCCTATTTTTCTAATTAATTACAACCTAAAAAAACAAAACATGAAAGTAAGAAGCTTATTATTCAGTACTCTTTGTATGCTCGCAATCTCTGTAACATTCACCTCTTGTAGCGATGATGACGATGCCCCATGGAACGATGAAGGTACTAAAGTAGAATTACCACAACGACGAATGTTCATCCTGAATGAAGGAAAAGCTGATAACAACAATGCAGGCATTGCCTTTTATGCCCCTAATAGAGATGCTAATGACAGCAATAATAATTTTATTGCCAACATCTATTTTAAGCAAAATGAAAAACAGTTGGGAGACACTGGCCAGGATATATTAGAATATGAGGACAATATTTATGTCATTGTGTCCGGCTCAAGCCTATTGCTGAAACTGAACGCTGCGGCAGTGGAAGAAGCACGCCTTTCATTCAGTAGTTCTGATGGTCAACCACGATACATGGCAGCTAAAGACGGCAAAATCTACGTTACACTTTGGAGCGGAAAGGTTGCACGTATTGATTCTCGCACTATGAAAATAGAAGCTTATGTCGATGTCAATGCCAACCCGGAACAGATTGTTGAAAATGAAGGCAAACTATATGTAGCGAATTCCGGATATGGGGAAGGAACAGATGTTTCTGTAATCGACCTGAATACTTTCAAAAAAGAAAAAGATATACCCGTTGTAAAAAATCCCAATCGCATACTTGAATCAAATGATGAAGTCTACCTTTTATCATGGGGTATCTGGACCAATGTATTGGGTGAAGGATACACCTTCCAGCGCATAAAATCGGATGATACTGTGGAATCAATAGCAGTAGCATCAGCCTTTGCAGAACATGATGATACGATTTTTCTCATTTATTCTGACTGGAAAAGTGACGGATACGAGCATAGTTTTTCCACTTATAATACAAAAACACATAAACTTACCGAAGGAAATTTCTTAAAGAATGCCCCTCAGGAATTATTATCATCAAGTATATATGGTTTTAATATCGACCCTGAAACGGGAGAATTCTATATCAGTACTTCTGACTATGTTTCCAATGGTGATATTTACCGTTTTAAGAAAGATGGAACTTTTGCTGAAAAGTTTGATTGTGGAGGTATCAACCCAAGCAAAATGATTTTCTTACAATGAAACAAATTTCTGTCTTTATAACCCTTTGGGTGACAGTGTTATTTCTTTCCGCCTGCGGCGGAAAGAGCAGCACTGTTTCCGGCTCTGCACAAGGAGACAGCATCCCGCTGCACTATTCTTCTAATCTCTCTCTGATAGATTACGAAGATTACATCGTTGCACAGCTACGCAATCCCTGGGATACAACAAAGATATTACACACCTATGTATTAGTAGACAAAAAGCAGCCGTTACCCCAAGAACTGCCTCAAGGTACTCTTGTCCGCACCCCACTTAGTAAAGCAGTCATCTACTCATCCGTTCATTGCAGCTTGCTGAAAGACCTCGGTGCTTTAAATAGTATTGGTGGCGTATGCGATTTGAAGTACATCAAACTACCGGAAATCGAGGAAGGATGCCGAAACGGAACCATCACCGATGTAGGTGATGGCATGAACCCCAATATCGAAAGAATCATAGACCTGCACCCCGATGCCATCCTACTTTCTCCTTTTGAAAACAGCGGCGGATACGGGCGTGTGGAAAAGTTGAATGTACCCATCATTGAATGTGCCGACTATATGGAAACCTCTTCATTGGGACGTGCCGAATGGATGCGTTTCTACGGTCTACTATTTGGTAAAAAAACGGAAGCAGATGCTATGTTTGCTTCGGTAGAAAGAAGCTATAAGGATTTACAGGAATTAGTAAAACCCATCTCCTTTGCTCCCTCCGTGATGTGTGATTTGAAAACAAGCTCTACCTGGTACACTCCGGGTGGCAACAGCACCATTGCCAGGCTATACGCTGATGCAGGCGCCAACTATATTTTCAGAGAAGATACACATAGCGGCTCGCTCCCCTATCCTTTCGAAGTTATCTTTGAGAAAGGTCAGCAAACGGATTTCTGGCTGATACGCTATAACCAACCTATAGATAAAACATACAAGGAACTGGAAAAAGAATTTGCCCCTTATGCAGGTTTCCGTGCTTTCAAGGAACGGAACATCTACGGATGTAATACCAACCGGGTTCCTTTTTACGAAGAAACGCCTTTCCATCCGGACTGGTTATTGAAAGATTTGATTAAAATATTTCACCCTTCACTGTTGGAAGGCTATGAGCTGAGGTATTACAAAAAACTATCAGAATAGAACTGATGATAAGAACGAAAGCAAAAGGATATATATATGGCATAGCACTGTCGGTCCTCATTCTCGTATTGATGGCTGCGAATCTCTGGTTCGGTTCAATCAATATCCCTGCCGGAGCTGTGTGGAATACTCTCATAGGAAATGAAGTAGAAAAAACCAGCTGGGCTTTTATTATCTGGGAGTCCCGTCTGCCGCAAGCCGTCACGGCATTACTATGTGGTGCCGCACTCGCAGCTTCGGGACTGATGCTACAAACGGCATTCAACAACCCACTGGCAGGTCCCTCCATCCCCGGCATTAACTCAGGAGCAAGTCTTGGTGTCGCATTGGTGATGCTGGCCGGTGGAGGAAGCATTGCTACAGGAGTATTTACCTTATCCGGTTTCTTTTCCGTGATACTCGGTGCCTTCATCGGGTCGATGGTGGTAATGGGACTTATCCTTTTCTTTTCGACACTGATAAAAAGCAACATCATGCTGCTGATTACGGGTATCATGATCGGTTATATCACTTCGTCCGCTATTTCATTACTTAATTTCTTTGCTACTGCCGAAGGGGTACATTCTTATATGATATGGGGCATGGGGAACTTCGGAGGTGTCTCATTGCAACAACTCCCCTATTTCTCCATTTTCTGTCTGGCAGGTTTGTTACTTTCCATCCTGCTTATCAAACCCTTGAATGCCTTGCTGTTGGGTACGCGCTATGCTGAAAACTTAGGAGTAAACATCCGTCGCACAAGAAATCTGTTACTGATTGCCACCGGACTACTGACAGCCGTCACCACCGCCTTCTGCGGACCAGTTGCTTTCATCGGTCTGGCCGTTCCACATATCTCCCGCCTGATGCTGGGTACGTCCAATCACAATTCACTGCTTCCCATCACTTTGCTGACGGGTGGTGTAATTGCCTTGCTCTGCAATCTGATCTGCATCCTTCCGGGTGAAGCAGGTATTATTCCCCTCAATGCGGTAACCCCTGTGCTGGGAGCGCCTGTTATCATTTATGTCATTGTCAACCAACGTAAAATACAATACTTCAACTGATGGAGAAAGCTGTTATCACCGCAAACGATTTATGCATCGGCTACCGCCAGGGAAAGCAAGAGAAACGGATACATGAACATCTCTCCTTCCGGCTCTATCCCGGAGAACTGACCTGCCTTCTGGGAGCTAATGGAACCGGTAAATCAACTCTGCTCCGCACTTTGGCGGCTTCGCAACCGGCCTTGTCAGGAGAATTATTTGTACAGGAAAAGCCATTGTCTGCCTATTCCGAAAAAGAACGTTCACGTACCATCGGAGTAGTACTGACAGACAAGACACAAGCAGGCGGACTGACTGTATATGAGTTGGTAGCTCTGGGACGACAACCTCATACGGGATTCTTCGGCAGATTGAACAAAACGGATCACTCCATCATTGAAGAGGCTCTGGAAGCTGTAAGCATCAGTCATAAAGCACACAGTTATACTGCAGAGCTATCAGATGGGGAACGACAGAAGGTCATGATTGCCAAAGCATTGGTACAGGAATGTCCGCTCATTCTGCTGGATGAACCGACAGCTTTCCTAGATGTAGTGAGTCGCATCGAAATTATGACTTTGCTTCATCGCCTGGCAGTGGAACAAAAGAAAGCGATCCTGCTTTCCACCCATGACATAGAGCAGGCATTGGTACTGGCAGATAAACTTTGGTTACTTTCAAAAGAAAACGGACTGCAATGTGGAGTAACGGAAGATATGATTCTAAGTCACCGGATGGACGGCTTGTTTTCCCGCAACGATATCCGGTTTGATTATGCGCACGGAGTATATTATCCCAAAGTGGATAGTAACCGCTGTATCATTGTGGAAGCCAATGATGAAGTATTGCTGCACTGGACAACAAATGCACTCAACCGGCATGGCTATGCTTGTTCTCCCATTTCTACGTCAGGGACGGTCGATTTGCCATACTTACAGGTATTGTCTGCCGAAGATTTCAGACTGCATAAAGAAAAGGAATACAAATTCCACTCTTTCGAACAACTACTTGCCAATGTCTGACAAAAGCAATGATATTTATATACAAACGCACTGATTTCAACTAACGCTTTATTTCTGATAATCAAAAGAATACAAAATATTAATTCTTTGTTTACAAGAAGTTGGGAATTTGCCGACAAGAAGTTAACTTCCTGTTGACAAACTCCCAACTTCTTGTAAACTGAAAAGATGATGTTTTTCTATTATCTTACAAAGAAGTAAAAAGAAGTTTCAGCCGAAAGACCAATGAACGAGGAAAATCCGGTGAGGGCTGAAAGATCTGGAAGCCCAAAAAGGTATTTAAACTTGGTTCATCTGAAACTTCCAGTGCATGAGTTAAAACTTTCCCGGGAATTAGCTGTATATATCGGACGGGGAGTATCTATATATTGGATGTGCAACATCTATATGTCCAACGTGTTGTATCTATATATCCAATGTATTGCATCTATATATCCAACACCACCGATATATAGATACTAAAAACACAGAGTGAGGAAGGGCATTTGCTACTTCCAACTCACGCAACTGAAATTCCGGATGATTTCTTTATTTCATCACCAGTATCTCATCCGGCAGGTATCCACTTCGGATACGCCACTCCTGCGGATAAAGATTATTAGCCCGGTTACCGATATTCTTCACAAAACCTAAAGGAACATCCTTATACGTCAACAGCACATAACCGCGTGGAGCAGTATCGGGAAGCACAATCGCTTCCTTACGCAAATAGGCAATAGCCTGTTCATACGAAATTTCTTCACGAGGAAAAACATCGGAAGCCTGCACAGTGCTCATAGCAAGGGCATGATTGGGAATCAGGTCCTTGCCTTTCACTTCGGCAAGGGTAACGCCTGCCTGAATGACACGAAGAGATTGTTGGAGGACGGACAATCCGGATATATATTCTTTAGGGAAAGCCACAATATTCATTCCATTTGCAGAAATCTCATAGTCGTCTGACGAAAGGAGCCAGGCACGGGCGGCCAATAATTGTTCCTTAGATGCTCCGGCATTAGTTTTAGATGCTGAGGCACCAGCTTTCTTCTTTCCTTGGGAAACAGTGGATTTGTAACGGATTCGTACCGTCTCTCCTTCCGGTTTACGAAGTACGGCAAGGAAAAAGCCCTCACCCTTTGTACGGTGAGGCAGAAAACGATATACAGGAAAATCTTCACCAGCAAGCAAGTTTCCGGTAATGTTCCACGCTGCCGGAGCATCTACCGGAAGTATCTCTGCACCGAATTCATCACACATCCAGCGGATATTTTCTTCATCTTCCTGCGTATTATACGTGCAAGTGCTATAGATAAGCAATCCACCAGGTTTCAGACTGGGCCATATATCGGAGATGATACGTCGCTGACGTTGCCAGCAGATTTCCACATTCTCCGGACTCCATTCGCTGACGGCAACGGGATCTTTACGGAACATACCTTCACCGGAACAGGGAACATCGGTCAATATGACATCGAAGAAGCCTTCCAGATCAGCAAAGTCTGCCGGATCGTTATTGGTTACCACGACACCGGGATGCCCCCACTTCGTCAGATTCTCCGCCAGGATTTGCGAACGGTTACGGATCACTTCATTTGCTACCAACAGGCTGCCTGCAGGCAATACACTGCGGGCATGGGTAGATTTTCCACCGGGAGCGGCACAAAGGTCAAGCATCACGGAAGGCGTTTCACCGATATATTGCTTTAATGCTTGCTCCACAAACATGGAAGATGCCTCCTGTACATAATAGCATCCGGCATGAAACAACGGATCGAAGGTAAACGTCAACCGACGGTCGAGATAAAATCCTGTGGAAGACCAGGGCACACGCCCGGAAGAGGTAGGAAAAAGACTGAATGAAGAATCGGGTAGTTTTTCTTCATTCAGTCGTATGCTTACGGGCTGTTCGCCATTTAAGGCGTCAGCCAGTTTATTATATTCTTCATCTCCCAGGAGGAGACGGGTACGGTCTGCAAAAGATACGGGTAAATCCATGTGCCAAATTATTTTATGTCCGCAAAGGTAATGTAAATCGAATGCATAACTTTCATGCTTGCATGAAAAAGTTATGCTGAGATGCAGCTTATCTTCTTCAAAGGTAACATAAAAAGGCAATACAAGGCAAACCCGCCGGGCACTAAAAACTAAGCTTGACTCCCGCAAAGTAGGAACGAGGCGCTCCCGGACCATAAATGTAACCGGAATCGCGAGTGGCTCCTTTATCAAAATCTTTCTGATAAGAATTGAATATATTCTGTACACCGGCATTGAGCTGCAAACAGAACCCTTGAAAATCAAAGTCGTAAGCTATCTTTGTTCCAAGCTCAAAGAAGTCCGGACTCTTTACCAATACATCCGCCTCACCGTTCACCTCCGAAAGCAAATGGGGAACGTACATCCGCCCGGTATAATTGCCGTTCAAAGCTATTGAGAAGGCTTTAACCGGCATATAGGTAGCTGTAAAGTAGCCGTAGACGTCGGGAGTACGCAGTATCTTGTCGCTGTAACGTTCTTTCTCCGACAAGTGCTCCTCATCCGCACTCCATTCTTCGGGAGAGTCATAGATACTTCGTTGAAGCGTCAGCCCTGCCTGCAACTGAACCTTATCCTTATAGGCAACCTTTCCTTCCAATGTGCCGCCATACACTTTAGCTCCCGAACCATTGATACGGGTCTGTATCAGATAAGCGCTACCATCCGGGTCTTTCACCGGAGGCGTCAGGACAAACGGGTCGGAAAGTTTCGTGTAGAAGCCTTCCACCAGTAGGTTTGCCTGGAAATCTCCGAAATAGTGGTACCAATCTACCGAAGCATTGAAGCTGCGCGAACGCTCTTCCTTCAATCCTTTGGCGCGGACAATGGAAACCAACTCTCCACCCACATTACTGATATGCAGATCTTCATCAAACGCTTGTGGAGCACGGAATCCCTCAGCATAACTGAAACGGATATTCACATCCTGAGTAGGATTGTAACGGATATTGGCACGGGGACTGAAAACAGCCTTGTCCATGATGCTGTTTTTATCTACGCGCCCGCCAATCAGGAAACTCCACTGTTCGTTCTTCCACTCATTCTGGGCATAGACGCTTGCTATATTCACCACTTGGTTCAACGGGGCGGGGGTATATTTCTCAATCAGTTGTTGCAAGCGGTCACCCGTTGCCGTAGGATCTTCGGCCAAAGCAGCATCACGATACTTCTGTACGTCCGTTGCCTTGTCATGCAGATTGTCGTGATTGAACTCAATGCCTCCGGTCAAATCGGCAGGCATAAACAGACACTTGTCAAAATGATAAATATACTGGGCACCCAGCACACCGGTAAAGTCCGTAGTCATTCCATAAGCGCTGTAATAACTATTGCGCACGATGTGCTGAGCCGAAGCATAGGTACTGAACGTATGTTTCTGGTTTTTGGAGAAAGCCGTGAACTTGAGCCCACCCGTGTTGATGGAATGTTTCAGCTGTTCCACCAGTCCGGGCGCCCCGGTACCGTTCAATCCGGCATCCTCGGCTATATGAGGGGGAAGGCTGAAGCCACTTCCACCACGGCGGAATTCCTCCATATGATGGTATTCAAGGCTCAGCTTGGAATAGGCACTTGTCCGGTAGTAAGCATTCAGACCGACAGTCTGGTTCTTCATCTTCGGCAATTCGGAAAAACCGTCTCCGTTGGAGTCCCATGCCGAACGATGCCTGCTCTGGCCGTACACATAAGCCCCCATCTTACTGTCCGAAGAAACCAAGGAAAGATTCAGGGTCGTGTTGTTGTCGAACGAGCCGGAACCGTCGAAATTGGAAATGGTATGCGAGAAAGAACCGGAATTGCGAATCGGTTCCTTCGTAATGATATTCACCGTCCCGGCAATGGCCGAAGAACCGAACAAGGCTGAACCACCTCCACGCACCACTTCCACACGCTCTATCATGTTGGCGGGAATCTGTTCCAACCCATACACACCGGCCAGAGAGGAAAAGATGGGACGTGAGTCTATCAATATTTGGGTATATTTCCCATCCAGCCCGTTGATGCGCACTTGTGAATAACCGCAATTCTGGCAATCGGTCTCCACCCGCACACCTGGCTGAAAGGCCAGTCCTTGCGACAAAGTATGCGAGTTTGTCTGCTCAAACAGTTTAGGAGTGACCACTTTGACCAAAGTGGGTGCCAAGCGCCGGGCAGTCTCATTGCGGTTGGCTGTGACTACCACCCCGTCCAGTGCCACCATGTCTTCTTCCAACTCAAAGTTCTCTTCCAAGGTCTTACCACGTTTCAGAACGACTTTGCGCTCCTGCGACTTATAACCTACGGCACTGACGGACAACGTGAACTCACCTTCAGGCAGATTCTTTAGGAAATAGTGACCGGTGGCATCGGTCATGGTCCCGATGGTGGTGCCTTTCAGCGAAACTGTCATATAAGGCAAATGTTCCCTTGTACTTTTTTCTATTACATGACCGACAATATTGGCATCGGTACTCTTCAAATCTTCGGCATAAACGGTTGATGAGAGTAACAGACATACTGCTCCCACCACAAAAAATATATATTTTTTCATGTACTTCTAAAATAATATGTTAATCAATGAGGTTGACGCAATCCCACAACGGAATTGCCTTAATCTATCGGATTTGAAAAAAAGAAGGGGGAGCACGCAGGCAAATACCGCCACGAAGCTTTACACACTTGATGCATTCCGTGGTAAGAATGCTCAGTACACACAACAAAACAAGGAAAACCGTCGCGGCAACCGGAAGCAACGGAAGGGAAGAAGAGACGAAAGAGGCTAGATAGAAAATGGTTTCCAACTGCACCTCTGTATGCTCATGCTGGCCCTTGAATGGATGGGAATGCACAATGATAACACCATTCACCACATGCGAGTGGGTAAACAGCGTAATTCCTCCCAGATAGGCAATGAACAGCAGAGGGAGGAAACACTTCATTATATTCCTCAACTTCATCAAGACTTCCCAATAAAAACAGATGCGCAAAGATAACAGTATTTACAATAAGAAACAACCCGGTTTGTATATTTACCTCTATTTACAGTCGCAAATACCTACTTCTTGTTATTCCGGAAAAAAGACAATAAGACATTTTCACGGAAAAATATCGCCTTATTTCCGGTTTTCTAAAAAAAATATCTTCTCTTTGCAACTTTATAAAGGTGACGACACGTCTAACCAACAAAGAAACAAATTAAAAGACCATAGATTATGAAACGTATCATTTTTGGATTAATGCTCGCCATGATGTTCTGCACACTGGTGCAAGGCGCAAACAGAACCGTAACAGAGAACGACGGTCAGGGGAACAAGAAAAGAGTCATCGAATTGAGGGACACTGTCATCAATGGAGAAACCGTAACAGACACACTCAGTGTCATGACTTATGAAAACGGTGCCGGCAGTAGCAATGCTCCGGAAAAATGGAGAACCCACCATAGCAGCGGTATGGACTGGAACGGGTTCGACCTCGGGAGCAAGACCTCGGAAACCGTGATTGCCGTAACAGCCATCGTCTTTGTATTCGGACTGCCGCTACTCATCATATTCGTAGTATTCTTCTTCCGCTATAAAAACCGGAAAGCCAAGTACCGCCTGGCGGAACAGGCCCTGGCCAGCGGACAGCAACTGCCTGAAAACTTCTTCAAAGAAGCCGCAGCAAC
>ERZ780117.816-NODE-816-length-11455-cov-6.577895_pt1 | contig 11455 bp, 8 predicted proteins | sample MGYA00510985_ERZ780117 | MGnify/ENA primary metagenome ERZ780117 (study PRJEB29588, sample SAMEA2159553) | human gut metagenome | biome: human gut; feature: human-associated habitat; material: faeces | place: Denmark | collected 2008/2010 ...
ACCTGTCTGCCATAATGGTCTGTTGTAATCTTACCATGGTACTTCTCCCTTATTGAAGGGTTGGTCAGCGATTCGATGTCGTATCCCACGGTAAGCACTAATTGGTCGGTGAGCAGCCTCTTGTCCACAAGGTCGAGCGAAACACTGTCGGCCATTTCAAGTATCACATTACGTGCCATATCCGTAGTGTAAGCTGACTGGAGTACCTGGCCGGAACTCAATGACTTGCTTTCAGGCCGATAGGCTTTCACATACTCCATGGTAACAGGTTCCCATCCCCAGGCATGGTCAATAAGCAGTTCAGCATTGACTCCAAACATCTGGTACAGGAATCCCTCATGTTCAATAGAGCATCTGGCCACATCACCCATAGTCAGGATATTGTACTGAGCCAGGCGGTTGGCAATGCCTTTGCCTACTCGCCAGAAGTCAGTGAGAGGCGTGTGCTCCCAAAGCATCCTGCGGTAAGACATTTCATCCAGCTCGGCAATGCGTACACCGTTCTCGTCGGGCGGCATCTTCTTGGCCACAATGTCCATGGCTACCTTGCACAGATACATGTTGGTACCTATTCCTGCCGTAGCTGTAATGCCTGTTTCCGAAAGGACATGACGGATCATCTTCATCGCCAGCTCATGAGCAGTCATCCTGTAAGTTGCAAGATAGGTGGTAGCATCTATGAAGACCTCGTCGATGGAATACACGTGGATGTCATCCGGACTGATATATTTCAGGTAGATGTCGTAGATTCTTGTACTGTATTCTATGTAGTGAGCCATGCGGGGAGGAGCCACCACATAGTCTATGGCCAGACTTTTATTGCTGTCCAGCTCCTTCTTCGAGTAGGATTTTCCACTGTTACCTCGCTGCCTGTTTGCCACACGTACTTTCTCAATCACCTCGAATAAGCGAGGACGACCTCCGGTACCATACTCCTTTAAAGCCGGAGATACAGCCAGGCAGATGGTCTTTTCCGTGCGTGAAGCATCAGCCACAACAAGGCATGTGTCAAGCGGGTCTAATCCCCGTTCAACACATTCCACTGAAGCATAGAATGATTTCAGGTCTATTGCTATATATTGTCGTAATGGCTCGGTATTCATTTTATTTACAAATATAGTTGGAATCCTATGAATTTGTGAATATTATCATTGATTATCAATTAATTACATACATTAAAACGTAAAATTTGATAGAGAATTACTTAGATGTTTGCCAAATATTTTTCTAAAAGATGTATAATTTCTCTTCTTTGCACTTGTTTCCCGCATTTTGTCACTTGACGTAAATTTTGAGTTTTTCTCTATAAAATCTATAAAATAGCAGATTTATGATGTCTGATTAATATTTTTTACTCAGTCCAAAATATCCCAAAATTTTATAACTCTGGTAAACAGTTATATATTTTGAGATATTCGGAGTAGAACTCACTATAGATGATATTCTGATATAAATACAAATAACGCTCTTCTTTAGATTATTCTTTGTTTTTTTTCCTTACAGACACAGGTGGCAGATATTTTTCCCAATCCATCATATTTGAAAGAAGTCTCATCCGCTCATCTATAGTGGATAACTCTATTCGTCTATTGGGCAAATATCTTGAATGCTCTAAAGATTCCCCCAAAGCCCATAAACGATTTTCCAAGTAAGATTGGTTGTTCTTATGTCTTTCAAAATCTTCAACTAGAAGGAAAACATTGTGTTCAAATTCTGCCCGCGAAGTTGGCGGTGGCATACCATATTTACTTTTCTCTTTCATACATTTCTTTAAAATTATTAGACGCCAATATATGGAAAGTAGAACGTACCAATTCGTCTATAGTATCAAGATTTATTCTACCGTTAGGTAGTGTTCTAACTCTTGATAATGAATCAAATAAATGAGCATCAATACCACGAGCAAATAAAATACGTTCATTTTCAATACTCTCTTTGAGCAGATTTGCACCTCTCTCAAACTCTCTTCTACCTGGATATGATGAACCTAAATATTTAGTCATATACATTAATTATTAATTGCATGATACACTCTTCCAGCCCTCTCATAATCCACTTTGTTATAGAGAACTCTATTGAGTACATCTTCCATTGTCCTTATATACCTACCTTTGAATAATCCGTTCAAGTAGAAGCTTCTTCGTATGTATTCATCTGTTTTTAACAGTCTTGTTATCGTACCATCATCTTTCAATGAATGTACAGCGTCCAAATAAGGTTGTGCAAACTCTTTTCCGCCAGTAACCTGCAAGTTATTGAGTTTATCAATTTTATGTTCAATAAACATCATATCCTCAAAATCGATCAATACATCACCTCTATCAGTCATTGTATTAGGAAATATGGTTTTCATTTTTTCTAGTAAACTATTATACCCACATTTCTCTGATAATACTAATGCAATTTCGTAAAGATTCCTTGAGACTGAAAAATTACGAACACTAAGTAATTCCTTTTGCTCATAGTCAGATTGAATGCATTCTAATACTATAGAAGGTTTCTCAATAGTAATTTCAAGTAAAACCTCTGAAGCTATTGTATTCAGACCTATTTCAACATATTGTTTAATCTCTTCTATTAAACATTCTATTACTCTATGATCATATTCACATAGCCATTTTAGGGCTTCTTCTGCTCTCATCGAAACATTTCTATCTGGATGAACAAGAAACCATATCAGAAAATGAATCATTTGCTCATCCTGATTATGTTCTTCATGATAACCAGACATACCAATAAATTTCTCGTATTGTTGCTTTGAAGGACGCACATTAATGTCATAATGTCCAGATATAATATCAAAAAGTTTTGTTTTATCAAAATCTGACTTATTAATAAGCGGTGTAATAAATTCACTGAGAGAGTACCAATAGCTTCCTAATGGTGAAACGATATTCTTTCTCATAGAATCAAGAAGTGCTTTACTTGAAGGAAGAGAACCGAGCTTTTCTTTTAGATTTTCTCTTTTTTCTGAATGTTTTTCTTCTTTCAAACTTCGTTTCCACTCAATTCCCTTTTCCTCCAAAAAACGATTTAGGTAATCCAAAAAACTGTCGAATATAACCTTTTCCTCAAAGTCTTTTAAATAAACACCGTTCTTTGTATCATATATATGAGCTATATAATCTGCCATTCTAGGGGCGAGAATTTCTATAGATTTCTTCTCTCCTAGTTCTGCTATTATTTCAGAATGAAGGTTTGCATATTGATAGTCATTATGCATTTTGTCCCAATTTTCCCAGAATAATTCACTTATAGCATATTTTATATAAGGTGACACTTCCTTGCATTCGCTTAACAGCTGACAAATTGCACTAGCTTCTATTAAATGGTTAGCGCCAAGATCATAGCCTTTGCCAGGAACCGGCATGTCTACTTTCCAGTCCTCTGCATTACTGATAATTCTTTCAGAAGATGGAATAGTCTCAAATTTATAATAGGTAATGGCATCCGATAGTGAAGATGCTTTAGCTATAGTTGCAACAAATTCATTTTTCTCTTGCTGAACATATCTTTGAAATGTCATTTCGCCAGATGCTTCTTCAAATATTGCCGCCATATGTGCGACTTGAACAGCGTCAAAAAATGTATCTGTTTTACGAAATTCATTAATCAGATCTAGTTGAGCTTCTTTATACCAATCTGGTCCCATAGAACTGTTCAATACTTCAATATAAGTGTTTTGAGTTTTTGTTTTTTCACCCATCATAGCATATTCCCGGCAGATCTGAAGTAAATAATAACACCGTTCACTTCTATTCTGTACAGCATAAAGTATATATTTAACAATTTCGTCAGCTAAGAATACAGCTTGTTGCCGCGTATTGCTCTTTTTACCTAATATACCAGTCATCCTTATTAGAGTTGCACAATAGCCCTCTCTGTACAAACACAACTGGTTTGGCATCCTGTTCTTTAGATGTTTCATAAAATCATCTATCTTATCTACAAAAAAGTCTCGGTATATCTCAGCCAATTTGTCATAAAGAAATGGAAATAACTCTTCTGGAAGAAGATAACTTCTTTTCCATTGGATTCTTCTTTCAAAAGAAAAGTCGATATAATCAAATATCTCTTTAATATGAGTATATAATTCAGAATAATCTTCACCCATTGCTTGTTTCCGGTAGAGAATACCATTCATATATGCGATACGGCGAATTAAGGCCTCAATATATTCCTCCCAGGAAAGCTCATCATAATATTTTTTATTCAAAGATGGCAAGGATATTACTTCGTCAATATATGCTTTATAAAGACATTCTTGATAAAAATTCAATAGAGATTCTACATCTATATCAACACCATTAGTGTCTCTGAATACAAATGTTTCAGGAATAGGATTATAACTTACAAGCAATTTCTTTAGAATCTCTGCATGTATAGGCTTATCTATAAGTACATTTAGGATAATCTTCAAATTTTCACCCAAAAATGAAAAATTATTGTGTAACAAAACTTGTTCAACATGCTTTAAACAATCTTTAAAAGCCTCATTGTAACCAATATTGTGTAATCCGGTTTCTTGTTCTTCATATAGGGCCATCACATTTATTAATAGCATCACTGCACTCTCATCCCACGTCTGGTTAAAATTTTTAAGGTATCTGTCTATGTTTATCCGTTTGCCAGCTCTTACTTGAATGGAAAGTTGATATGCAATAATTATATTTCGGATTGACATAATTATAGTATCAAAAGATTCATCATTATCTGACTTCAAATGATTAAGTGTATGATTAAGATAGCGAATTATATCGTTGGGATTCTCTACACCAGCCAATATATTTTCAACTATCAAAAAGCCTTTTACAACAACTATATACGGATCAATACCTTTTTCTGATGTATCCCTAAGTGCTTTTCTGATTACTGCATCAATTGAGTTAGACAGATTGAATGCCTGCTCGTTATAGCCTAATTCTAGCATAAGTCGAAGATATATCATAGCATTCTGAAGATTAACCAACAATACATTATCTCTTACAATATACTTTAATGCTACATCAGGCTTTCCTTGTAATATATTCAAATCAACGAATGCGTTCACATTATCAACCATTATTGAATCACATCGGTTCTCAATACGTTGGGCTAGTAACATCAATCTTATTACCTCTACAGCCAAACCACGATCTACAGCTACAGACAGACATTCTCTGATATCATGCATTATCAAATCGGGCGACACATTGTGCAAGGCACAATTGTCCGCCCACTGTTGGTTACACATTGTCAACCCTTTTATAGCATCACTGCCATTCACAACATGATGCAAAATATTTTCTATAGAATATGTCAGATTCTTATTTGTTTCACAATATTTAGCAATTTGATCATTAGTATAAGTTATTATGGATGCCAATTTATTTGTAACGAAAAGTCTGAATGAACTATGATATATTTCGTAATTATTTTCATCTTTATCTTTTAGTAAATGACTAAACTCCTTTGTTGATGACTTGAATTCATAAGGATTGGGTTCTCTCATCATGGCTATTAATTGATTTTCCTCTATGGAACCACGAATTTGTGATAGTAATGCCAATACCTCAAAAACACAGCCTTTGGGGTTAGCCTTTTTCCATATTGCTTCATAATAGGAACGTATATCACCATCTATTGTCGGCAAACCCTCGACCCATTCATTTAACCGTTCTTCCCTTGTTTTTTCATTAAAAGTTTCTGCAATATAACGGCATAAATAATTCATATACAGAGGATGTCCCTCTGTTTTATTGGCAACTGCCTGTATAAATGAATAAGGTTTCTCCCATTCACCACTATTATCATGTATATAAGATTCACATGCTGCCATGTTTAGGGGTGTTACTTCTATTTTACTTTCTGTAGATAGCTTTCTAACAATATTGGCTGGAAGTATTTCTTCAGTAATACATGATAATACAATCTTAATATTGCTAGGCAAATTCTCTGGCAACAAAGACAGGATATCATCTACACGATTACTTTCATCCGTTGCTAGTTCGTCTAATCCATCAATAATAATGACCCCTTCCTTTCCTTTGCCAGAAAGATCATCATTCATATATTTGAACCAATCAGGTATTTTCTTTCGTTTTTCTTCAAGTGTAAGTTTTTCTATATCAATACCTAATTTGGTAATAAAAATGGTCTCGATCCAATCTACAAAGAAACTTTCAGAACATCTAATAGCACGGCTCATTTCGTCATTGGGTACTTTAAAAAAGAACCTACCTACAATTTCCAACTTTTTATTTTCTGGCTCAAAACCAGCAACAGCTGTTGTCTTACCGCAGCCTGGAGAACCATATAGTAAAATCCAATGACTATTATCCGCTACAAGAACAGATTCAAGTAGTTCAAAAACAGAATAGTTAGGACTGGCTGTTTCAACATCTTTTGCGATTGAATTAGGCATTGTGTCTATTCTAACGTCTTGTTCTATCTCAACATCAGTCAATTTCATTCTAATTTTTTCTACGCTAACAATAGACAATTGATTTCCCTCCTGTTCTATAACAACTCCGACCACCTTATTATCAAGTAGAATTGGCGCTCCGGACATTCCTTGATAGTCATATGAATCTTCAACATCGTTAGCATATAGTCCGTAGTCTGCTACAGAATTAAATATCTTTTGTGATATTATTCCGCAAAGTCTTAGACCACTATTACTTGACTTATCTGGATACCCAAAAGATGCAAATTCTTCACCTATTCTGTTATGATGAGCTTGCAACTTATAATACCCCTTAGAAGTACGTCCCATCACTTTCAATACTGAAACATCAATATCATCGTAGTTATTTACTACCTTAAATCGCAAATCACCATCTTGGATATCCTTTATAATATTATTACCATCTTCATTGAACGAAGAGACAGTATGGTATGCTGTTAATAAAAGATCTGGAGCTACATAGAATGCGGTTCCAATTTCTTTATCACAAATAATTTGAACTATAAGTGTTTCATTCATATCATTAAAGTGTTATCGTTATACCATCATCATCTGGACATATTATCTCAAAATTATTGTCTCTATGATATTCTTGTTTCATTAATTCTTCACTAACGGTCAGATTATAGTTAAAATATAATTTAGGTGCATTATTATTTTCATTAGTTATAATGTGAGCTAATGTTGGTAAATCAGGGTGATCATACTTATCACCATTAGTTGAAATAAGCCAGTTATCGCAAGTTATAATTTCCAACAGTTTGGGAGAGTTATTGTTAAAGCTTCCATGATGTGACAATTTTACCGCATCAAATCTGAAAGGAGCATTCTTCTCACCATATAGTGTTATTAATGATTCAACTATGGTCTCTGCATGAGCGTCTCCCAAAAATAATATTCTTTTGCCTTCAACCTCTAATATGAATGCTATAGAACTTCCGTTTGTTGCAGAATCATCAGGTACATATGCCTCTTCTTTTATTTTAATCAAATCGTAGCTTTTAGATACTTTCTTTTTGTGAAAATGAAAACCTGGTTTTTCTTTGCTCAGGCAAAACTCAAAAGCATCATCCCAATATTCATTGCTGTGTGCTTTTGACAACAGTCCATCTTTAATTAATCTTTTCTTCCAAAAAAGCTCAACATTACTAATGTCATCATTATTGGGAGAAAGAATATGAATAGTAGCATCCCCTAACGAATACGAAATTAACCCCTTCATAGTATTACCTTTAGTTGGACTGTTCCATAAAAGTCCTTTTCTAGCAATAAGTGTTGACAATGTACAACCTTGCTTAGCACTAATTGATTTAGGATTTATCACATTTGTTTCTTTACATATATTTTTATGGGCAAATATTTCATCTTCTTCAGAAACTATTGCTACCGACTGAACATGCTTATATCCATTGTACCATATTTCTTTTATGGAAATTGGAAATACATCTTCTTCAAGTAGCTTAATAATTCCTGAAATATGGTCTTCATCTATATGGGTAACCACAACCACATCAACCGTCCCACCATTATTTGCAATTTCTACAAGTTTTGGTAAAAGGTAATTATTATAGGTGTTAACATATCCACCATCTATTAAAATATAATGAGATGCCACATATTCAACAAGGATACAATCACCATTTAATGCAGGAAATACATTAATTCTCATAACACTATAATTAAATTAATACAATGACATTCCCTCCATAAGAAAGTCTTTCAAACTAAGAATCCTAATACCATTTTCGCTGTATCCAGATAAATATCTGTCTGCCACAATTATTATTTTGCGAAATCCATCTTTAATGTGTAAAAGCGAGGCCTGTTCCTGCTCCACCTTTTCTCTATCGGGCAAGGCATAGGCTGACTGAACATATATTCTCTCTGACCCACGGTTGCACACAAAATCTACTTCAAGTTGTTTCCTTTGACTATTACCTTCAGCATCTTTTGTATTGTGTATCACAACTCCTACATCCACAGTGTATCCTTGAAGACAAAGTTCATTATACACCATATTTTCCATCAAATGAGTCTTCTCTACTTGACGAAAACCAATGCGTGCATTCCTGAGCCCCAAATCTTCAAAATAGTATTTCTGAGGTGTATCAATATACTTTCGTCCCTTTACATCATATCGTACCGCTTTTCTAATCAAAAACGATTCCTCCAGCATCTCCAAATACTGCTTGATAGTATTCTTTCCAACTCCAATACCTTTAACCGTTTTAAACGTATTCTCTATCTTCGTTGGGTTTGTAAGTCCCCCTATGCCGGAAGCAACGACGTCAATTAGTTCTCCCATTACATCGCCGCCTCTTATGTGGTAGCGTTCCTTGATATCCGTCAGATATGTCTTCTCGAATAGACCTTTCAGATATGCTTCCTTTTCCTTTACATCAGGTTGTAGGCAAACCATTGGCAAACCTCCGTATGTCATATATTGATCCAAAGCTTCCTCAAAAGTCATTTCGGGATGAGCACCAATAAACTCACTCATTGATAAAGGTGTAATATGAATTTCATGACCACGACCACGGAACTCCGTAATCACATCCTTCGACAGAAACCGTGAATTACTTCCAGTCACATATATATCCACATTCTTAATGCTTAGGTATGAGTTTAGCACATCCTCAAACTCCGGCACCAACTGCACCTCGTCCAACATCACATAGTACCATTCCTCTTGTGGAACATCACCGAAAGCCTTATATTCGATAATTTGGGAGTCAATCCACTCCAACAAAGCATCTGGATCTCTTAATTTTTTATTTCTCCGATTCTCAAGATCCAGCATTATTATATGACTCTCATTCACGCCACCATCAAGTAAGTGTTGTCTGAATAGATTCATCAGAAGGTACGACTTGCCACACCTTCTGATGCCGGTCACGACTTTAATCATTCCATTATGCTTGCTCCTAATGAGCCTTTCAAGATGAATATTACGCTTTATCTCCATATTAAAGACACATTAATGTTATACTTGCGTATTTACGCATTTTTGTTCTACAAAAATAAACTTTTTATTTTATTCAGCCAAACTATTATTCCTATAAAATAGAGTAAGTTTAGAAATCATATTAAAAAATTCCAGGTTAAAAAATCGGCTTCGATGCTTATTGTTTAAAAGTAATATACAATATGCTTGAGCTGATAACCACTTTTTTATTCAGTGAGATTTTCCAACTTTTTTCACGTAAGACAATCAATACTTATTCATCCAGTTCTTAAATGGATAATTACCCAAAAAGAAAAGGATCTATCTTTTTGGCAGATTAAAAGTTTGGTTTAGAACTTTGGTAGATATAAAATAAACAAGACTAAACTTCTATTTATAAGAGTTGGCGAAAGAAAAGAGATATAAAAAGCAAATACACTGCTTCAATTATGAGGGATACGTTGGACAAAGGTGACTTCACTGGCTTCTTAACCACGTATTTCATAAATGAATTTGTTTTAGTGTTTTCTCTGCAGTCTGTCTCTAATTTTTTGTTTTACGTTTGTTTGCGGTATAAAAACTTGCTAAAATGCATCCGATTATCAATGATTTATTGACTTACAAAGAATATTGTATCCGGAAATTAATATATAAATCACTTATATATACAGCTCATGTCTCACTCTTACATACAGTCTTAGACTGGTTTACCCCTGTTATATGTCTGCTATTATGCACATCCGCTGTGGTGTCAGAGGAAAATTTTTCAGCGAAGTTATCTTGGATCTGTCAAACTGCAAGACGTGTCTGGTGAACAATCTTCCTTTAAGTGACAGGCACTTAAAGAGTATTCTTCACGCCATTCTTGCCTTATTTGCCTTCTCCAAACTTCTGATGCAGAAAAATCTTCCCGACACACAGCTGAAAGGTTGTAACAAAAGGGAAATAAATAATTCACATATTATGACAGCAACAAAATTCAACAATCGTCTGATGACCGCAGAACTGAGAGAGGCTCTGAGTGATTATCCCCTGTATTCACAGGACGCAAAAGGAAAGGATGCACTTTGCATCGCAGTGTTTCACCTTGGCAATATCCGTTGGTATATTATGGAAGGACAGCCCGAAGGAGATGATTTCACCCTATATGGTATTGTGGTGGGCTTGCAGGAAACAGAGTACGGCTATATGTCAGCAACAGAGATGGCCGATGTCACTTACGATGCGAGTAAGTACGGACTTGGCTTATTGAAGATTGAACAGGACAGGACTTTCAGACCTTGTGCCCTCAAAGGGATAAAGGACGAAGAACTGCAGTCTTTCTTATCAAGACTTTACGATGAAAACTAATGTATAACTTAAAATTTGGACAACTATGAAGATTATTGTTATGGATTGCGCAAATGCCCGTATAGATGTTTTGAACGTTCCGGAGAATATGGTTGGAGAGGACGTTGAACTTTTCCTTGTAGAGCACGACTACTCCTTGAATAACATTTCATGGATGGCAGTTCCTGCAGATTATGTTCCGGTGCAGTTTCATGAATTCGGCATAGACGAAGAGAATGGCAAGGAAGTTCATGAACAGCGGGAAACTAAGTTGAAGAACTTCTCAATCTATGATAGTGTGCAGGAAGTAAAGCATCGCGAACAGGAAGAACTTGTTTCTGCAATTCGCCAATATGGTGAGAAGGTTGCCGATGGCTATGAATGGCACTTTGAGGGTGATTGCCCGATAGTGGCAGCGTATGACTATGATGAGCCTTGTGATGTGGTAATCCTTGCAGTGAGGGTCAGCAATGATGGAAGAATAACCATCATAGGTGATGAGAAAAACGACCGGGGCAATGAACATGAGATTGATGCCGATGATATATTTGCTGGCCACATTGATTTCATTACGTCGGAAATTGAGTGATAAGAACAAAGGAACAGGAGCCACAGGGATGGTCTTCTGTTCCTTTACTCGTTGCAGTCTTGCGGTTATAGCTGCTATGCGGATAAACCTTAAACACTCAGATGTCTATTTCCGTAAACCTTGAAAAGCGTCTTCCGTCCCTTTCTAT
>ERZ780117.818-NODE-818-length-11421-cov-2.977037_pt1 | contig 11421 bp, 7 predicted proteins | sample MGYA00510985_ERZ780117 | MGnify/ENA primary metagenome ERZ780117 (study PRJEB29588, sample SAMEA2159553) | human gut metagenome | biome: human gut; feature: human-associated habitat; material: faeces | place: Denmark | collected 2008/2010 ...
GATTTCGGTCTCCGCAGTAGATGAAGAACTTCCTACCCTTACCATTCTTAAACGCGATGGCCAGACCGGACAGGTTGTTCCCGGAGCCGTCTTTGAAGTAAAGGGCATTCATCACGGCTACCACACGGATGTTACTACTGGTGAAGACGGCACGGCCACTTTGACCGGCCTTCCCGTAGACAGCTATGAAGTGACTGAAATCTCCGTACCTGACCCCTATGTGGTGGCTGCGGAACCTACCCAGACGATCTGGCTGGGTCCTGGCGATGAGAAGCAGCTGATCTTTGATAACTTGAAGCAGCCTCAGCTTACCATCGCCAAAGTCGATGCTGCAGACTCCACCACCCCCATTTCCGGCACCGTCTTCCGGATTGAAGCCATTGATGGTGATTACCAGAATGATGTCACCACCGGCCAAGATGGTACTGTTACCCTCCGTGTGGCACCTGGTACTTACCGTGTCACTGAGTTGTCCGTACCGGCCCCCTACTTCCTCCCCGATAAGGACGCAGATCGGGTACAGACGATCTCTCTGAATGCAGGGGATGAAAAGAAGCTTGTTTTCAAGAACAGCAAAAGCCCTGAACTCACCATCTACAAGGAGGATAGCGTTGCCGGTGCCCCCGTGGAGGGAGCGCGATTCCATGTAACATATACCAGCAATGGTGAGGCCGCTGACGCACCTGCCACCATTGATTTTGGCGAGTTCCTGACGGATTCTAACGGCGAGATCCGGCTCCACGAGCAGGGAAAGCGGCTATATCCCGGCGAATACACCATCACGGAGGTGGAACCTGCCCCTGGTTTCCAGATGGTAGAGCCCACAACTCAGAAGATCATTCTCCATGGCGGAGAAAAGAAAACCGTTACCTTCCAGAACACTCCCCTTAACGCCATCATCGTCGAGAAATACGACAGCGTCACTGGTGAGGCCCTTCCGGGCTGCACGTTCCAGCTGCGTTACCTTGGCGGGACATCTGGCACCGGTGGAACGATTATTGGCCAGAAGGTGACCGGGAAAAACGGCACCGCTATTTGGACCAGCCTCAAACCCGGCACCTATATTCTGGAGGAAGTGGACCCTGCGGATGGCTATAGCATCATCCAGTCTTCGGAAACCGTCTATCTGGCCGACAGCGGAGAACAGTCGGTTGTCACTGTCCGGTTTAAGAATATACCGGATGGCAACCTGCTGATTCGCAAGGTTTGTTCTGTCAATCCCAGTGTGACTCTCCAGGACGCCGAGTTTAAGGTCATGTATGCGGATGGCACTTTGATCGGGGACAATAATGGAATCTACCGCACCGACGAGAACGGTGAGATTCGCATCGAGGGCCTGGCTCCCGGTAAAAGCGTGGTCGTCACTGAAACAAAGGCTCCGGCTGGTTTCCTGATTGATACCCAGTCCCAGACCATCCAGATCAAGGAGGGGCGAACTGTTTCGCTTACCTTTAAGAACCAGCCCAAGGGCGAGCTCATTATTCAGAAACGCGATAGCGCCACCGGCAAACCTCTTCCTGGTGCTGAATTCCGCGTGACTACGGCAGCAGGCTGTGAAGTTGGGCTGGATGGTGTCATTGGAGATTCCACGCTCACCCAGAATGGCATCTTCACAACGGACTCCAATGGTGAAATTCACATCACGAATCTGGCCCCAGGTGCCTATGTAATCTCTGAACTGAAGGCTCCGTCTGGGTATGTGATCGATCAGCCCACCACCAATGTGGTGATCGGCGAGAACGGCGATACACAGACAGTGGTCATCAAGAACTCTAAGGCCGGAAGTTTGATCATCGATAAGCGGGACTCTCTTACTGGTAAACCTCTCGAGGGAGTTACATTTAAGGTGACCACATCTACCGGTGAGTACGTGCCGGACGAGAACGGCTACATCTCCAGCAACGGTCTTTACTTTACCGATAAGGATGGAAAGATCCAGATTGACGGTGTAGTGGGCACCCTGGTAGTGACCGAAACCGCAACCATTCCGGGATACAGCATTGATCCCGCAAAGAAGACCCAGACCGTCCAGGTCAACCCCAATGATACGCAGACTCTCTACTTCACCAACACGCCCAGTACCACATTGGTCATCGAAAAGTATATCGAGGGTACCACAACGCCGCTGGCGGGCGTGACTTTCTTGGTCACAGATAGTTCCGGCGCGGTCGTTGGCTCCAGCAATGGAGAGTACATTACCGATGAGAATGGCCGCATTGTTATTGATGATTTGGAGCCCGGCACCACGGTGACCGCCAGAGAGGTCAAAACAGTGGAGGGCTATGTGCTGGACACTTCTCCCAAGTCCATTGAGATTAAGGCCGGTGAGGTACAGACCTTGCGCTTCGTGTGCTTTGTTCCTTGACAATCTGCGTGGAAACACGCAATAAAACAAGGCAGATTTCTATTAAATCTGAACTCTATGCTTGATTCGGCAGGGGCAGAACCTGCCTGACCCGGTGTGACGGGTTACAAAAACTCTGAGACTCCGACGTGCACCCACGGTGTCATGTGGGATGTACGAAGCTCGGTAAAGAGCGGAGGCGCGGTTTGAGATAGCTGCGTTCCGCTGGAGGCTATAAATCGGTCATGCCCAGTATGTTTTGTTGCAACCGACGTAAGTCCTGAGTGTACGGCTCGTAAAGGGTAGGATGATAATACAGCCATCCGCTCCCATGTGGAGTGCTGTCGCCGCTAAAATCTGAAGCGGTGGAAAGCGGCAGAAAACCAGTAAGGTCGAATGTTCTTGGCAGAAGTTCACACCAGCCGGGAATGACAGCCGGGCCAAAGGGATGGGCTAAAACCGATATGGAAAGCTAAAGCATAGGGAACAAAGGAACCATGGACGGCACTTCAAGAAATTGGAGTAAGTGAAGTGACACCTTCGCCGCACAGGTAGGAAATGACCTGTTAATCCATGGGGCAGCAGCCCGTAGTAGTGATGACACCCGCAATAACAAGGCGGGTCGAGCGAAGGGGCATAGTTAATGCAGATTGTATGTGAACAGGAAGTCGAGGAAGCCGTAGGCATACCTGACTGACACCAGAAACACCAATTCCAGAGAGGAGGCGGTGCGTATGGCACAACAATTCGACTACCCGAAAACCGAAACACAGTTACGCGAAATCCAGGACAAGCTGTATCAGCACAGCAAAGAAGTCTATAACGCGGGCGGACGGCCAGCGTTTAAGGGCCTGTTGGAAATCATGTCAGCAGAACCAACCATTATCACGGCAATCCACAACATCAAAAGCAACCACGGCAGTGAAACCCCCGGCGTGGATTCTAAAACCATGCGAAAAGATTATCTGCAAAAGCCCTTCCCTTGGGTGATAAAAGATATTCAAAAAGCGTTTAGGCACTTTGAGCCACAGAAAATACGCCGGGTGTATATCGACAAACCGGGAAAGGCAGAAAAGCGTCCGCTGGGCATACCCACCATCCGAGACCGTATCGTGCAGGAGTGTATGAGGATTGTGTTGGAACCCATATTAGAAGCCCAGTTCTTTGAACATTCCTATGGGTTTCGTCCTATGCGGGACGCGGCTATGGCCTTGGAACACATTGACATACTCATGCACAATAAAGGCCATTACTGGATTGTCGAGGGCGACATCAGCAAGTGCTTTGACCGCATCGACCACAGCATACTCTTAAAGCGCCTATATCACATGGGCGTGAAAGACAGGCGGGTCCTGCAAATTATCAAGGCAATGCTGAAAGCAGGCGTCATGGACGAATGCGAAGTGAATGAGGAAGGCACACCGCAAGGAGGACTTATCAGTCCACTCTTGGCAAATGCCTATCTGGACATTATGGACGAATGGGTATCTAAGCAATGGGAAAAGAAGGAAACCCGGTATCAATACTCTTCCCAATCGGGTAGATACTACGCACTGCATAAAACGTCCTTGGTTCCTGGATACCTTGTTCGCTACGCAGACGATTTTGTCATCGTCACAGACACCCGCACCCATGCCGAAGATTGGAAGGCCAGACTGCAAACGTTCTTACAAGCCAGGATGAAGCTGACACTATCACAGGAGAAAACGCTGATTACAGATATCCGAAAGAAGCACATCAGGTTCCTTGGTTATGAGTTCAAGATGGTTCCAGGAAAGTCACGGCGAGGCTATATTCCAAGGACGTTGCCAGACAGAGACAGGTTAAAGCGGAAAGTTGACCAAATCGCGGAGGAAATTAAGAAAATCCCAGCAAATTACAGCAAGGAGCAGTTGATTTCGGAAATTAACCGTATCAACAGCAAAGTCCGGGGGGTTATCCAATATTATCAGTGTTGTACATGGGTGAATATCTCTCTGAACAAGCACAGCAGACGGCTACAACTCATTGCCAAAAGCCGCCTGAGGCAGTACAAGGGGAAATGGATACCAGCGAATGAGACACAAAACCTTCCCCGCATTCACCAACAGCACAGTCAGAAAATCCCCTCCGTGAAATACCGCGATATTTACATTGGCTTTACTGCATTATCCTTTTGCAAGTGGGAGAGAACAGCACCTAAGAACCAAGAGGAAACGCCCTATACGGAAATCGGCAGACAGCTCAACTTCGAGCGCACGAAAAAGAGGCGGATACAAGCGCGCCTTGATGAAATGTACTCGGATAAAGCCGGCAGGGCAATTAGTTATGGGAAATGGGGCAGGCTTAATAACTTTGAGTTCATTATGAACAGGGCCTATGCACTAAACCGTGACAAACTCAAATGCCGGGTCTGCGGCGGATGGCTTATTTCGTCCGTCCCGTGGGCGCATCGTATTGACCCAAATCTTCCACTGAACCAAGTAAACCGCGTCAACAATCTGGTTTCACTCCACAAGAAATGCTTCGATGTAGTGAACAATCCCGATATGGACATCAGCGGATTTGATGCCAAGGCGCAAAAGAAAATCATCGGTTATAGGGAAAAACTGAAACATTCACATACACGCAACAAATAATCTGCATTGATGGAGCGCCGTGTGCGGTGAAAGTCGCATGCACGGTGCGAAGCGGGGGAAAATCCGCTCTGACTGCTGTTCTCCTATGAGAACAGTAAAAGCGGCGGATTACCTATCGCTATTATAATGCGGCGAAGGGCACTCTGGTCATTCGAAAGCTCGATTCCGTGACTAAAAAGCCTCTGGCTGGTGTGGAATTTGAGCTGACCTACGCCGATGGTGGCTATGTGGACGCTGACAACGGCCACCTGTCCAGCAAGGGCCTTTATACCACAGATGCCAATGGTGAGATTCGAATCAGTGGTGTGACCGGCACGATCGTGGTAAAGGAAACGAAAACCATTGATGGCTACACCATTGATCCGGCCACTCAGTCCCAGACCGTGGTGGTAAACCCGGCAGATACGCAGACCTTGACTTTTTATAACGATCCCATCGGAGGGGTTGAGATTATCAAGGTCAACGAAGCTGATCAGACCGAGCGCATTCCTGGCACCACATTTGAGATCCGTAAGGTAGATGACGAACTGATCGATACCGTCACCACGGACAAAAACGGTCGAGTCTTCGTTTCCCTGGAAGACGGTGCCTATTATGCGGTGGAGGTCGAGGCAGCGGATGGCTTCAAGCTGGACAGCACCCCCTACTACTTTGAGGTGGAGAACGGAAAGACAGAACCCCTCAAGATTACCAATAAGGCCGTGTCCGGTATCCTGATCCATAAGACGGACAGCACTACCGGCGAAGGGATCTACGGGGTGACCTTCCTCCTCTATGACAGCAGCAACACCCCCATCGGTCAGTACACCAGTGATGACCGGGGCTATGTCTACATCGAAGATCTGGAGGCAGGCCGTTACTACCTGCGCGAGTTGGAAAATGAGGGGTATGTCCCGGACACCCAGAAGAAAACCGTCTATGTGAAGTCTGGAGAGACCACCGAGGTTGAGTGGGAAAACACTCCCATTACCGGACAGATCCAGATTACCAAAACTTCGGCAGATTATAACTCGATGAACGGCTGGCCTGCCGGAACCCCCATTCCCAACACCGTCTTCGAGATCTACAACTATCGGACCGGCAAGCTGGTGGATACCATCAAGACGGACAAAAATGGCGTGGCAGTCTCTAAGCCGCTGCCCCTGGGCCGGTACAAAGTTGTGGAAGCCCAGGCAGCCGAGTTCTATGGCCTGGACAAGACTCCCATTGAGGCGGAGATCGAATTTGCCGGTCAGATCGTTAAGACGGCCATGACAAATAAGAGCCTCTATACCAACGTCAGCATTAAAAAGACCGGATATGTGGAGGTCATGCCTGGGCAGCAGATTCGCTATGACTTTTCCGGCATCGGCAACAACTCCACCACCAGCCTCACCTCCTTCTACTGGAGGGATACCCTGCCTACCCAGGCGGTACGGCTGGATAAGATCATCACCGGCACCTACAATGTGCCTGGAAATTACAAGGTGGTCTACCAGACCAACCTGAGCGGCGGTACATGGCGCACCATGTACGACAACCTGAGCACCATGCAGAACTATACGCTGGATGCCTCGCCTGCAGCACTTGGTTTGGCTTCCAACGAGTATGTGACCCAGTTTATGGTGTCCTTCGGCGTGGTGCCCTCCAATTTCCGACAGGTGGAGGCACCGAGAGTCTATTGCAATGTAGTCTCTTGGCTCACTGGTGGCACCCAGTTCGTTAACCAGGCAGATGTGGGCGGTGTCTATGACGGACAGTGGATCATGGCAACCAGCCGTTGGGTAACCAAGGTTTATAAGCCTTCCGAGCCCCTTCCCAGAACGGGATATTGATCCAATTCCATTACATCCAGGAGGGTCGCCCAATTGGGCGGCCCTCCCATTTTGAGGAGGAACTATCTATGAGCAGAGGAGAACAAAAGGTTCAAAGGCCTTTCAGCTGGTTTCAGCTCGGAGGAAAGGCACACCGGTTCCAGCTCGATATTTTTTAAGAAAGGGTGATTAACATGAAGTTGAAAAAATACTTATGTGCCTTTTGTGTGATTTCCCTTATGGCGATTTTACTCACTGTCCCCGCTTTTGCAGCTGGCGGTGATGTGGCCGGTGCAGTGGAAAAGACCTGGGGTGATGCCGCAACGCAAATCAAGACTGTCGTGGATAATGTGGTTTTTCCTGCCCTGAGTATGATCCTTGCCATTGCATTCTTTGTGAAGCTGGGAATGTCGTACTTCGATTACCGCACAAGGGGACAATTCGAATGGACTGGTCCTGCAATCCTCTTTGTTTGCCTTATCTTCGTACTGCTTGCCCCCAATTACATCTGGGGCATCATCGGCATCTAAGAATCGAAGGCCGCACCCCCTCCTAATTAGGAAGGGGGTGCGGTTACCTTTTAGAGAGGAGGTGTTAGTGCCTAATGTTTATTTGGGATTTTGTAGCCAATCCCATTATGGATGCTCTTATGGATTGGTTTTACAGTCAGGTCGTTGGCTTTCTCGGCGCATTTTTTGCCCAGATGGGCAATATGGGTGCGGAACTTTTTGAATTGGAATGGGTGCAAGCTGTTGTCCTATTCTTCTCCCAACTCGGTTGGGCTCTGTATGGCGTCAGTCTGGTCGTTTCTGGTTTTGAGTGCGGAATAGAATATATTTCTGGCCGTGGCAATATCCAACAGGCTGCATTAAATGCCATTAAGGGTTTTCTGGCAGTGAACCTGTTTACCGTTGTTCCAGTTCGCCTATATTCGTTATCCGTTGCGCTGCAAGGGACTTTTGCACAAGGTATCACCGGAGCCGGTTCAGGCATTGGAGATCTTGGCGCGGCAATTTTGGAAAACATGGAGTCTACTTCCTTAACGGAGATCGCGGCTGCTGGCCACTGGGGAATTGGCACCAACCCACTCATGCTGATCTTCTGCATAATTTTGATGGCCTATGCTGTGATCAAGGTGTTTTTCGCAAATCTAAAAAGGGGCGGCATTCTTCTCATCCAGATCGCGGTTGGAAGCCTCTATATGTTTTCAATCCCTAGAGGATACACCGATGGATTCACCCAGTGGATGAAGCAAGTGATTGGCTTATGCCTTACCGCGTTCCTGCAGGCCACCATATTGGTGGCAGGGCTGATGGTATTCAGCGAGAATGCTCTGCTGGGATTAGGTCTGATGCTCTCCGCTGGCGAGGTGCCCAGGATTGCAGGGACATTTGGTCTGGACACCACTACCAGAGCCAATATTATGTCGGCAGTCTATACAGCCCAAGCAGCTGTCAACACCACCCGCTCGCTCGTGCAGGCGGCAACAACCAGATAAAACTTCTTCCATTATGCTTGCATTTACCGCATCTTCTTTGTTAGGTTTCGTGAATAGCTTTCTACGCTGAACTTATATATGCTTGCTTTGCAATTACACAAGAAGGAGGTCAGGATATGGCGGAAGACATCAAGAATCTTTGCGCTCCAATCCCATCCGCTCTGCATGCACAGGTTCGTGAAAATCAGGAAGCTTCCGGCAAGACCCTCGGCCAGTACATGACCTGGCTGATCACTCAATTCTACGAATACGAAAAAGGAGGAACTCCCAATATGGCTGACAACAAGAGAACCGTGGCATTCCAGGTCCCGGCAGATCTGTTCGAACAGTTCAAGGCGTATCTGGAAAAGAATCACATCAAGCAGAACGCATTCTTCTTGGACTGCATCCAACGAGCCCTTGCAGATGAGTCGGAATAAATGCTCAACAATGCCCTGCCGGTAATTGGCAGGGTATTGTTTTCTTCGAATCGAAATGACATCTAGGAGGTGAAGATGTGTTTATCTATCCTGAAAACCTGAAAGCAAAACCAATGCTTTGGCTTTGGGAACTGCGGGATATTGGTATTATCGGCGTCGGTTTTCTCCTCTCTGTCCTGGCTTTGAGTCAGGGGGCCGGGATGATACCGCTCGTGATTACCGTCCTATTTTCCTTCCTTACTATTCGGGTGGACGGCTCCAGCATCCTGGACTTTTTACGGAGGGCCGCCTGTTTCCTAATCCTGCAGCAGCAATACTACGAATGGAGGCTTGACCCATGACTCGCAAAGAAAAATTGGCTCTTCGGCAACACCAGTCCACTCGACAGCTCATGGGTATGCAGGGTATTGCATCACACGGAATTACGACTTCCAATTCGGAGCTGGTCTTTTTTCTCATCCGACCTGATAACCTTTCCGTTCTATCATCCGAGGGAATCCGTGCCAGAGTAACGGCGCTTGCCAACCTCCTGCGGGCAGAGCCCGCTGTGGAGCTCTTGGTTGTCGATTCCAGGGAGTCCTTCCAACGAAACAAGGAATTCTATCAGAAGAGACTGGAAGAGGAAACGACCCCTGCCATTCGGAAACTGCTCATTGAGGATATGCGTCATCTGGATGAAATCCTATCATCTTCCGCTTCTGCACGAGAATTTGTTTTGATTCTGCGGCGGGATCTGAAGTCGGACATGAGCGAAGGCACCTTGCGCCAATTGGAGAAAGGTATCTGTGATCATGGGCTGCACGTCCGCCTGGCCGATGAGCAAGATGTAAAACGCTTGCTGGCCGTTTATTACCAGCACGATATAACCACAGACTTCTTTCAAGATGTGGATGGAGAAAAGGCGGTGATCGGAAATGGCTAAGAAGAAAAAACAGAAGAAGAACACACCCTCGAAACAACCCGTAGTATCCAGGCCCAAGGAGTTCCTGGATCTGATCGCACCGGCTGCAGTTAAGTTCAATACAGACCATTTCATTCTGGGTGGTACATATCGCAGTGTTGTTGCACTTCGAAGTTATCCTCCCACAACAGAGGAACTGGCTCTTCTCCGTAGACTTGGCGAAATGGCTGGTGTCACCCTGCGCCTTTCCGCCAGGCGAGTTACCACAGCTGAGGAGGATGCTATTATTCATGCAGCCACCAACAAGAACCGAATGGAGCGCAGTAATTTCAGTAACATCAAGCAAAGCGTGACTGCAGAGGAAAAAATCCAGGATGTCGAAACCCTGATCAAAACAACGCGACGACAAACCGAGCCCCTTATCCATTGTTCCTGTTTTTTGGAGCTAACCGCTCCAACCATGGAAGAGCTCCGTTCCCTGCGCGATGAGGTCAACGCAATTCTCATCCGCTCCAAATTGGGAACAGATCCTCTACTCTTACGTCAGAGAGACGGATTTCTCTCCTCCAATCCTGCTGGTCAAAATGCGTTTGGCTCCTTTGCTGAACGTGTGCTGCCTGCATCCAGTGTGGCCAATCTGTACCCAATCAGCTATTCGGGAAAGACGGATCCGATGGGCTTTTATGTGGGCCGGGACAAATATGGTTCCAATGTTATCGTGGATCTGGACCGACGAGCCGACGACAAAACCAATGCCAGCGCCTTGATACTTGGCAACAGCGGTCAAGGAAAAACATATCTGCTCCGGCTCCTACTGTGCAATGTCTTGGAGGCAGGTAAGTGTGCCATCTCTCTGGACTCGGAGCATGAAATGGAGGATCTCTGCAGAAATCTGGGAGGTTGCTTTCTGGACTTCATGGACGGCAGACATCGCATCAATTTATTGGAGCCGCGCCGGTGGGATGATGGTAGTGAGCCTGATGATCCAGACGCTCCTCCTGCCTTCCACGGCACTCTCTTGGCCCAGCATATCTCCTTCCTTCGTGACATCTTCCGTGTCTATAAGGACTTCGATGTCCCCCACATTGACACTTTGGAGCTGATGATAGAACGACTCTACCGCAAATGGGGCATCAATGATAAGACGGACTTCTCACGTATGCTTCCTACCGATTATCCTATCTTATCAGACCTCTATGACACCATTGAGGATGCCTACCAGAACTATGAAGACGAGGAAGCTCTGAAACTCTATCCTCCCGAAATGCTTCGGGATCTGCTGCTGGGCCTCCACTCTATGTGCAAAGGTGCGGATGCACGATTCTTTAACGGACATACGAATATCTCGTCTGCGCGTTTCCTTGTGTTCTGTGTCAAAGGCTTGGACAGCGTCGCGCAAAACCTTCGGGACACCTTGCTGTTTAGTGTGCTCTCATATATGTCTGATCAGCTCCTCAGCGCCGGAAATACGGTGGCAGCGATTGATGAGCTGTACTTGTGGCTCACCAATCCGGTAGCTGTCACCTACATCCGAAACTGCCTGAAACGAGTAAGAAAGAAAGAGTCGTCCCTATTTCTCGCCAGTCAAAACCTGGAAGACTTTGACCAGCCGGGCGTCCGAGAGTTGACTCGCCCCCTTTTTGCAATCCCTACCCATCAATTTATTTTTAATGCAGGTGCCATCGATAAAAAGTTCTACATGGAAAACCTTCAGTTGGAGGAAGCGGAGTACGAACTGATTCGTTACCCCCAGAGAGGAGTCTGCCTCTACAAATGCGGGACAGACAGACATTTGCTGGCGGTCCATGCTCCTTCCCCTAAGGGGCTGCTCTTTTGGTCTGCCGGGGG
>ERZ780117.822-NODE-822-length-11400-cov-2.466108_pt1 | contig 11400 bp, 10 predicted proteins | sample MGYA00510985_ERZ780117 | MGnify/ENA primary metagenome ERZ780117 (study PRJEB29588, sample SAMEA2159553) | human gut metagenome | biome: human gut; feature: human-associated habitat; material: faeces | place: Denmark | collected 2008/2010 ...
ACGCCGCCGTCTACATACTTATCGCCGTCGACCTTTTTCTTTGATATCTCTTTCATATTCAAAACTCCTTACAAAATTTTCACACTAATTAGATCAGGACAGATTTTTTTCTATTAATTATTTCTGTAGGGGCGAACAGCGTTCGCCCGCTTATTTTTTTCGCACTTTTATATTCGCACTCATTGGTCGGGAATTGCTCTCCTTTGTGGGGAGCTTATTGTCGCCGTTGGCGAGTCATTTGAAGACGCTTCGCTGTTCAAATGACAAAAGCGGCGGAGTTTTGTTGGTTTTTAGGCTTGGTTGAGAAATTTTACTTCGGTTTGTTTTATTTTTTTGTCCGCCGCTTTTTTTAGACCGTACTTTTGTGGAGGGGGCTCTGCCCCCTGTTGGGTTTGATTTTGCTTTTGGCTTTATTTTGCCCCCACTGGGGCTGCTCGCCCCCGTCCCTCGGCAGGGCTAACGCCGCCCTGCACCGGCGATTTTTTGTGCGGTGCTTTTGGTTTGTTTTTTTGCTTTTTTGTTATTCCAGACCTGTTGCTTCGTTTATACCCAACATTATATTCATATTCTGTATTGCTGCGCCGCTTGCGCCTTTTCCAAGGTTATCAAATCTCGACATAAGCAATATCTGATCCTCATTTCCGCAGACGAATATCTGCATATTATTTGTTCCTGCCAATGTATTCGCTGCGATAAATCCGTCAGGAAGCGTTTCTGTTCCGCCAAGCTCCATTACCTTAACGAAATGCTGACCAAGATAATGCTCCGCCATTATTTCATGGATATTCTCAGGTGTATACTTCTTTGTCAAACATCTTGTCACCAGCGGCACAGAAACAACCATACCATTATAATAGTCGTCCACTATCGGATTGAACATAGGCTTATATTTAAGTCCGCACACCGCCTGCATTTCAGGGATATGCTTGTGCTTCTGCCCAAGTGCATACTGACGTGGAGAATACATTTCCTTTGTTTTATTTTCGCTCTCCATAGCGGCTATCATTTTCTTTCCGCCGCCGCTGTAGCCTGAAACTGCATGGCAGGTAACAGGGTAATCCTCAGGAAGCACTCCTGCCTTTACGAGAGGATAAACAAGGCTTATAAAGCCGCTTGCATAACAGCCTGGGTTTGCAACTCTTTTTGAATTGCGGATATTCTCTCTATGCTTTTCAGAAAGCTCAGGGAAGCCGTAATCCCAAGCAGGGTTTGTTCTGTGGGCGGTAGAAGCGTCTATTATCCTGACATCAGGGTTTGTGCAAAGTGAAGCCGCCTCTATTGCCGCTGCGTCAGGCAGGCAGAGAAAAGTGATATCCGATGAGTTTATCATCTTTGCTCTCTCGTTCACGTCCTTGCGCTTTTCCTCGTCAATGAGCATTATCTCAACGTCATTTCTGTTCTGAAAACGCTCATATATCTGAAGTCCCGTTGTTCCTTCTTTTCCGTCAATAAAAACTCTTGTTTTCATTTTTTCTTCATATCCTTTTATAAAACTTTATGATTTTGTCTGTCAATAATCTGTATGCTCATGCAAATGCAAACTTTTGTAGGGGCGAACAGTGTTCGCCCGTTTGGCTGACAGCTCTTTAGCCGTCCGCATACTTTTAATTATCGTCCAAAATGTTCTTGTATTCAGGTTCTTTTTTCAGCTTTTTACGCTTTTTATCTTCCTTTGCGGCGTTTATTGCGTCCTTATCCGCAAAGCAGTTTCCAAGACCTGCAGCGAAGCCAGCGGTCAACACAGTGAGTACGATAAAGTTCGGCACCACTGAGCTTGCCTCTTCCACAAAGATATATTCTATCACCGAAACCGCTATCATCACAGGCGCAACATACCATTTCAAGCCGTAGTTCTTAGCGTGTCTGTAGCAAGCCCACCATGTACACACAGGGTACACCACCGTAAATCCCACCGCAAACAGCGGATATATCACAAAAAGCTTGGCCGTAAAAAGCCACATTATAACTGTCGCAAGCTCCCACAGCACAAGATAGAGCAGTGCCGCCTTAACAGGGGAGCGGTGTTTATCAAAGCTTATTTCTGACATATTCTATCTGAGCTTTTACAGACTCAGGCGCAGGACCGCCTGCCGCTTTTCTCTGCATTACGCAGGTGTCAAGGCTGATAGCGTCATAAACGTCCTCGTCAAAGTTGTCAGTGAGCTTCTTGTACTCCTCCAATGGGAGAGTTTCAAGTGTACAGCCCTTTTCAATGCAGGTGTGAACGAGAGTGCCCGTTATCTTGTAAGCGTCCCTGAAAGGCATACCCTTTTTAACAAGATAGTCAGCGCAGTCAGTAGCATTGATAAAGCCCTTGGCTGCGGCGTTTCTCATGTTCTCAGGGATAACTCTCATTGTAGCAAGCATCGGATCGAACGTTTTAAGACAAAGCTTAACAGTGTCAATAGCGTCAAAGATAGCTTCCTTGTCCTCCTGCATATCCTTGTTGTATGCAAGTGGCAGACCCTTCATCATAACGAGCAGAGTATTAAGGTCGCCGTAAACTCTGCCTGTCTTTCCTCTTATAAGCTCAGTAACATCAGGGTTTTTCTTTTGTGGCATGATAGACGAGCCTGTTGCATAAGCGTCGTCAAGCTCGATGAATTTGAACTCCCATGAGCACCAAAGTATTATCTCCTCAGAAAATCTTGAAAGGTGCATCATAAGCAGTGAGATAGCTGAGCAAAGCTCAATGCAGAAATCTCTGTCCGAAACGCCGTCAAGTGAGTTCTGTGTTATCTCGTCAAAGCCAAGCAGGTCGCAAACTCTCTGTCTGTTTATAGGGTAAGTTGTAGATGCAAGAGCACCGCTTCCCAAAGGCATGATGTTCGTTCTCTTGTAGCTGTCCTCAAGTCTTGAAATATCTCTCAGAAGCATATTTGCATACGCCATAAGGTGGTGAGCAAATGTGATAGGCTGTGCCCTCTGAAGATGAGTATATCCCGGCATAACAGTTGTGAGATTTTTCTCTGCAATGTCAAGGATAGTGTGTTCAAGCTTTTTCACAAGCTCGATTATCTCTTTTGTTTCGGCTCTGAGTATCATTCTCACGTCAAGTGCCACCTGATCGTTTCTTGATCTTGCCGTGTGAAGTCTTTTGCCTGTGTCGCCAAGCCTTTTGGTAAGCTCAGCCTCAACAAACATATGAACGTCCTCTGCAGTAGGGTCGAACTGTAATTTGCCCTCGTCGATATCCGCAAGAATACCCTTAAGTCCCTGGACTATTTTTTCGCTTTCGTGCTTTTCGATTATACCGCACTCGCCAAGCATAGTGGCGTGCGCCATAGAACCCTCTATATCATAGCGGTACATTCTTGCGTCAAAGGAAATAGATGAATTGAAATCATTGACTCTTTCGTCAACTTCCTTTGTAAATCTTCCTGCCCACATTTTTCCTGCCATTTTAAAACCGTCCTTTATGTTTATTTCAAGTTATCAAATATAAAAAATGTATGGGCAAAATGACCCCAAAGGATCATCCTGCCCCAATACATTTCAATAAGTGCGGATCAAATTTCCTTTTCGTGCTGTTCAAGCAGCTTCTGGATATCCACGCCGTTGATCTTCAGACCGTCTATCTTGCAATCGTTTATCTCAACGTTTGTAAGGTCACAGTGAATGAACTGTGAGTTCTTAAGATCAGGATTTTTAAACTCAACATTGTTCATGATAGAGCAGCCAAATCTCGAGTTGCTGAGATTTACGCCCAAGAACTTTGTGTTTACCATATACATATCTGCAAAGTCGCTTTCTTTCATGCTGACGTTGTTGAAATGTGTCTCGTCCATATTAACGTCATCGAAAACGGCTTCCTTAAGATTTACGTTCGAGAACTTTGCTCCGCCGAGGTTTACGTCCTCAAAAGAGGAGTTCGGCAGGCTGTCATAAGAGATCTCGACCTTCTTGTCTATTGCAGGCTCAAAAATGCTGTTGTTATCTGACATATCAAAACCTCCGTGAAAAATATTATACAAACTTTTTAAGGTTATACACCTTTATGCTCTGTTGACCAGAGCGACGCTATTAGTCCTTCTTAGCGTTTCTCTTCTGCTCGAGCTTAGCTCTTACCTTGATAGGCAGACCGAAGAGGTTGATGAATCCTGCTGAATCAGCCTGATTGTAAACATTGTCCTCATCAAATGTAGCAACTTCTTCATCATAAAGTGTGTATGGAGATGTTACACCTGCGTTTATCATGTTGCCCTTGTAAAGCTTCAGCTTAACGTCACCTGTAACAGTCTTCTGTGTTTCTGTAACAAATGCGCTCATAGCCTCACGAAGAGGAGTGAACCACTGACCATTGTAAACAATGTCAGCAAACTTGATTGAAAGATACTGCTTAACTCTTGCAGTTTCCTTGTCAAGTGTGATAGTTTCAAGAACTTCATGAGCCTTGTAAAGGATAGCTCCGCCCGGTGTTTCATAAACGCCTCTTGACTTCATACCAACAAGTCTGTTCTCAACAAGGTCAGCAAGACCGATACCGTTTGCACCGCCAAGCTCGTTAAGCTTTGTAACAAGCTCCTTGCCGTTCATCTCAACGCCGTCAACTGCTGTTGGGATACCCTTTTCAAAGTGGATAGTTACATAAGTTGGCTTGTCAGGAGCCATGATAGGTGAAACGCCCATTTCAAGGAAGCCCGGCTTCTCATACTGTGGCTCGTTTGCAGGATCTTCAAGATCCAGACCTTCGTGTGAAAGGTGCCAAAGGTTCTTGTCCTTTGAGTAGTTTGTTTCTCTGTTTATCTTCAGAGGAATGTTGTGTGCCTCAGCATACTCGATCTCCTGCTCTCTTGACTTAAGATCCCAGATTCTCCAAGGAGCGATTATCTGCATATCAGGAGCGAAAGCCTTGATAGCAAGCTCAAATCTAACCTGATCGTTGCCCTTACCTGTGCAGCCGTGGCATATAGCGTCAGCACCCTCTTTGATAGCGATCTCAGCTATTCTCTTTGCAATGATCGGACGTGCAAATGAAGTGCCGAGGAGGTACTGGTTCTCATAAACAGCGCCAGCCTGTACTGTTGGATATACATAATCCTCGATGAACTCTTCTGTAAGGTCCTCGATATAGAGCTTAGAAGCGCCTGTCTTGATAGCCTTTTCCTCAAGACCGTCAAGCTCTGTGCCCTGACCAACGTTTCCTGAAACAGCGATTACTTCGCAGTTGTTGTAGTTTTCCTTGAGCCACGGAATGATGATAGATGTATCAAGTCCGCCGGAATAAGCAAGGACAACTTTTTTGATCTCTTTTGCCATAACAAAATTCCTCCATTGTTTGTAGTAAGTATGTTTGTATAATATTTTCACGGCTCTCATGCCGATAAAATTATTATACACCTTTATACAGCATTGTCAAGTGCTTTTGCATAAAAATTTTATATTTATACACATTTTAAGGCTTTTTAATGTATATTTTTAGATAATATACAATTTATTCTGTATAAACTCCAAAAGATATACATATTGAGTATTGCAACGGCATAAAATAAAACAGCTAAACCAAAAACACAAAAACAGCTTTACAAATACTTAGTTCAATTATATCACTATTCTTCAAAAAAAGCAACACAAAAAAGCCCTGTTTAACGATTTTTGTACAATATTTCAGGGTTTTCAAGGGGTTGCAATTTCATAAGAAATGATATATAATATACTCAGACGTTTTCTATACGATATTGGTGTACAATAAGTATGATAAGTCTGACATAATACTGAAAGGCGGTAATGAAAATGAGCAGTTTCAACGGTTTCAAAGAGGTAGTGGCAGATAAGCTTGATACCCTTGACTTCAATCCATACAAAAAGATAGGCAAGGAGTGGTTTCTTGTAACAGCAGGCGACGAGAGTGGCTGGAACACAATGACAGCTTCATGGGGCTTTGCAGGCGTTATGTGGGGAAAGAACACCTTCACCACAGTTATAAGACCACAGAGATATACAAAGGAATTTATCGACAAGGCAGAATATTTCACCATAAGCTTTTTCAAAGAGGACTATAAAAAGGCACTTTCATTCTGTGGCTCACATAGTGGACGTGACTGCGACAAGGCAAAGGAAACAGGTCTGACCCCTGTGTTCGTGTCTGAAAACGGCGTGGAGGTAACAGCTTTTGCGGAAGCTGATATGGTGCTTGTGTGCCAAAAGGCTTATGTTCAGGAGATGAAGCCTGAGTGCTTTGTTGATACTGAAAACGATGAGAAATGGTATTCTGACAAGGATTATCACTATCAGTATATCGGCGAGATAGTAAAGGCATTTGTCAAGGAATAATCTAAGCATATCTGCAAAGGATAGGTAGTAATGGTACGTCTTAATGATGATAAAGAAATGGTAAAGAGCATAAAAGAGGGGCTTAAACGCACAGGTGGCTATTGTCCGTGCAGGATACAGCGCACAGAGGAAAACAAGTGTATGTGCAAAGAGTTCCGTGAGCAGATAGCCGACCCTAATTTTGAGGGCTTCTGCCATTGTATGCTCTATTACAAAAGCAAAGACTAGAAAAGGAGCTGTGAAAAATGTCTGTAAAGGTCATAACAAAGGATAATTTTGAAAACGAAGTAATGCACTCGGAAAAGCCTGTCCTGCTTGACTTCTGGGCAGCATGGTGCGGTCCGTGCAAAATGCTTTCACCGCTGGTGGATAAGTATTCTGAAGAGGACAGTTCTGTAAAGGTGGGGAAGGTCAACGTTGACGAGGAAAACGAGCTTGCAGCCGCTTTCGGTATCTCGAGCATACCTGCCCTTTTTGTTGTGAAACATGGCAAGGTAGTTGCTTCAACTGTCGGCTATATGCCTGAGGAGGAGCTTAAATCTTTTGTGGCTTCGGCAAAGGCGAAGTAAAAACAGTTTATCATAACATAACAAAGCATATGGGCGACCTTTGGTCGCCCGCTTTTTTTGTATCGTAATTGGACTATGAACACCGTTTGCATTTTGTCACTAGGGCAAAATAAAAGCCCTGCAAAATGCAGAGCTTTTAAATATGTTGCTTTAGGTATTATCTGTAGGGGTGAACGGTGTTCGCCCATTACGTTACCTTTTATCTCTCCTCACGGAAATAATTTATACCGCAGGACTGAGGCTGTGAACGCTCTCTTGATTTTTTCACTGAAGTGATGATAAGAACAAGAGCCGTTACAAGATATGGGAGCATATCAAAGAATGACTCAGGAACAGTGAAGCCGAGGTTTTTCGGGAAGTAGTATTTCAGCACCATGAATGCACCGAAAATATACGCTCCGTAAATAGCCCTTGCAGGATTCCATACAGCGAAGATAACAAGCGCTACAGCTATCCAGCCAAGACCGTTCACGCTGTTTGCCATCCAAACACCGCCGTTTATTACCATTGAGCAGAACGCTCCGCCTATTCCGCATATTCCTCCGCCGATAAGAACGTTTATGTATTTGTATTTCACAACGCTTATTCCCACAGCGTCCGCAACAGCAGGATTCTCACCGATAGTTCTAAGGTTAAGACCCACCTTAGTCTTTTTCAGATAGATAAACATTATCACAGCGATAACAATGCTCAGATATGTGAAAATGTTCTGTGAGAAAAGCACCTCTCCAAGAACAGGTATCTTGCTGAGAAGCGGTATGTCAATGTTTTTCAGACTGCTCATCACTCCGTCAGGCAGTTTGAGGTTGCCTGTAGGTGAAGCGGATATCATCTGCTCGCCTATGAAGTTTGAAAGTCCCGTGCCGAATATAGTCAGTGTAAGACCTGTTACGTTTTGGTTCGCCATCATTGTTATGGTAAGAAAAGCATAGATAAGGGAAACAAGCGCACCCATAAGAAATGCCGCAAGTATGGAAAGCCAAAGGCTTCCTGTCTTGTATGCTACCATAAAGCCTGCGCAAGCGCCCATTGCCATTGTTCCCTCAACGCCAAGGTTAAGGTGTCCCGCCTTTTCGTTTTGTATCTCTCCTACTGTGCCGAAAAGCAGAGGAGTACCCATATATACTGCATGGGCAAGGAATGAAATAAGTCTAGTCATTTTTCCTGCCTCCTCTTGTTACAAATCTGTATCTGATGAAGAACTCACAGCCAAGCACGAAGAACAGGATTATTCCCTGCAAAACGTCCGAGCAGTAAGGTGAAAGAACAAATTCAGACGATACCACCGTGCTGCCCTTTTCCAAAACTGCGAATAAGAATGACACCACAAGTATGCCGAATGGATTGAGGTTTGCAAGCCATGCAACTATGATAGCCGTGAAGCCTACTCCGCCTGCAACAGATGTTGAAAGTGTGTGTTCTGTTCCGCAAGCCTGCACCATTCCTGCGATACCGCAGATAGCACCGCTCAAAAACATCGTTCTTATCATTATCTTGCTAGGGCTCATGCCTGCATATCTTGCAGTTGCGTGGCTGTCTGATACTACAGTTATCTCGTAGCCCTGCTTTGTGTATTTAAGATAGATAAATACCAATACCACAAGCACCAGACCTATCAACCAGCCTATCTGCACACCGCCCAGCGAGTCAAGCCATGCGTTAAGGTCAAATCTTGCTATCTTAGGATATCCCTTTGACTCAGGATCCTGCCATGCGCCCTTTGTGAGCCAATCTATAACGTAAAGTGCAATATAGTTGAGCATAAGGGTGAGCAAAGTTTCGTTTGTGTCGAACTTTGCCTTGAAAAATGCAGGGATAATGCCGTACAGTCCTCCGCCTATCATCGCCGCAACGAACATCACAATGAAAAGCAGATAGTGAGGCATATCATAATGATAAAGAGCGAAGTATGAAGCGAAAACTCCGCCCATTATTATCTGACCCTCTGCACCGATATTCCAAAACTTCATCTTAAACGCAAGCGTAATGCCAAGAGAAGATATAAGAAGCGGTATCATTATCTTTATGGTCTCTTTGAACGGCATAAAAGGGCTTGCGGCGTTCTTGCCGATAAAAGCACCCTTTACCATTTTCGCATAGTATGAAAACGGATCTTTGCCAAGAATAAGAATGAATATTCCGCCTGCACAAATAGCCAGAAGCACCGACAGAAGCCTTATGATAAGCTTTTGCTTGTTTGAGCGTTCAGCACGCTTGGCTATTCTTATAAGAGGCTCTTTTTTTATAATATCAGCCAATGCCCAGCACCTCCTCCATTGTCGAGCCTGTCATCATCATGCCCACCTGTTCCTTTGTGACCGTCTTTGCATCACAAATACCTGTTATCTTGCCGTGACAAAGCACCATTATCCTGTCGCAAAGCTCTAGAAGAACGTCAAGGTCCTCGCCTATGAAAAGCACAGCCGTGTTCTTTTTCTTCTGCTCGTTAAGAAGCGAGTATATAAGATATGATGAGTTGATGTCAAGTCCACGAACAGGATATGCGGTTATGAGCAGGTCAGGCTCACTGTGTATCTCTCGTCCAAGCAGGACCTTCTGAACGTTTCCGCCCGAAAGCATTCTTACAGGAAGCTCCGTGGACGGAGTTTTTATTTCAAGCTTTTCTATAAGCTCCTTTGAAAGCGCCTTAGCAGGCTTTCTGTCCACAAAGCAAAGCTTGCCCTGCTTGTATGTTTTAAGAAGCATATTGTCCGTCATACCCACCGAAGCGATAAGACCCATTCCAAGTCTGTCCTCAGGGATAAAGCTCATGCTTATGCCGAGATTTATTATCTCCTTAGGTGTCTTGCCTATGATGTTCTCCTTGTTGTAAAGCACTGCGCCCTTTTCTATCTTCTGAAGCCCTGCGATAGTCTCGCAAAGCTCTTTCTGACCGCTTCCTGCAATGCCTGCCACACCAAGTATCTCGCCTCTGTTTATAACAACGCTTACGTCATCGAGAGCAATGCTTCCCTCAGAGTTCTTTACCGTCAGATCGACTACGTTAAGTATCGGCTTTACGTTCACAGGTTCAGGTCTTTCTATTGAAAGCTCTACCGCCTTGCCCACCATAAGCTCAGTGAGCTGCTTTTCACTGCTCTCTGCTGTGTTTACAGTTTCAACGCTCTTGCCCTTTCGCAGTATGGTCACTCTGTCAGATATATCCATTACCTCGCCCAGCTTGTGGGTGATGATAATGATAGCACAGCCCTGAGCTTTCATTTTTCTTAGGATATTGAAAAGCTTTTCAGTTTCCTGCGGAGTAAGAACCGCCGTAGGCTCGTCAAGAATAAGTATCTTCGCACCCCTGTAAAGCACTTTCAGTATCTCAACTGTCTGCTTTTCACTGACGGACATATTGTATACCTTTTTGTCAGGGTCAACTTCAAGACCAAGCTGTTCAGATATCTTTTTTATCTCATCTCTCACAGCGCCCTTGCTCTTAAGCTTGCCCTTTGTGCCTGCCACAATGTTGTCTGCGGCGGAGAACACCTCCACAAGCTTGAAGTGCTGATGTATCATGCCTATGCCAAGTTCGATAGAATCCATAGGTGAATTTATCGCCTCAGGCTTGCCGGCAATGTAGATATTGCCCTTGTCAGGGTGATAGATACCCGAAAGCATATTCATCAACGTGGTCTTTCCTGATCCGTTTTCGCCCAGCAGTGCAAGTATCTCACCGTATTTTACTTCAAGATCAATGCCGTCGTTTGCAACCACGCTGCCGAAAACTTTTGTTATACCGCTGCATTTTACAGCGATCTCAGCAGATATTTCTTCACTCATACTTTCAGCTCCTTTTTATGAACTTCCTTAGATTTGCTAATGTCATCAGAAACCGACAGCAGAATTACCTGCTGCCGTATGCTCATATCATTAACAAAACAGGCGGCAACCATATAAACAAAAACAGTCAACGCATTGCGCTGACTATGAAATACAGGCGGCAACCCGCACCGCCCGTATAAATGTTTTGTTAAGCTGTTAAGCCTTATTACTTGACCTCAACGTTCTTGAAGTACCAGTTGATTCCGCCTGTGATAGTAGCGTCGTCAAGAGTTTTGCCCTCTTCGCCAACTGTTTTGCCGTCGTTTGTTTCGATAACGCCGTCAAATACGTTGAATGAGCCGTCCTCAAGCTTAGCCTTAGCCTCGTCAACAGCCTTCTGCATATCCTCTGTGCAGAGATCCTTGTTCAGAGGAGCGATGTCTACAAGACCGTCAGCCATGCCGCCGTAGTAGTTCTCGCACTTCCAGTTGCCATCAACTATCTGCTTTACCTGATATGTGTAGTATGCAGACCAGTTCCAAAGAGTTGAAGTAAGTGTAGCCTTAGGAGCGTCCTTAGACATATCTGTGTTGTAGCCTACGCCCCACTTGCCTGCGCTTTCAGCCTCGAGCTGTGGGTTAGGTGTGTCGCAGTGCTGAGCGATAACGTCGCAGCCCTCAGAAAGAAGAGCCTTTGCAGCGTTTGTTTCCTCTGTTGGTGAGTACCAGCTGTTTGTTACCTTTACATAAACCTTAGCGTCAGGATTTACAGAATAAACGCCCATTGCGAA
>ERZ780117.824-NODE-824-length-11395-cov-3.752646_pt1 | contig 11395 bp, 9 predicted proteins | sample MGYA00510985_ERZ780117 | MGnify/ENA primary metagenome ERZ780117 (study PRJEB29588, sample SAMEA2159553) | human gut metagenome | biome: human gut; feature: human-associated habitat; material: faeces | place: Denmark | collected 2008/2010 ...
GCTATAGAAGATGAGGATGATGAACTGTTTAAACCCGTTGAAATTACAAACGGAAGTTCATTATCGGTTTTGGACTGCGTTGCAGCGGCTTTTAAAAACAGTCCGAAAATCAGAAGGCAGAAATACAATCTTGATATTGCTAAAAGCAATCTAGGCATTGCAAGAGCGCAGTATTTCCCTGTCATAAGCGCAGGAGCAGGTTTTTATAACGAAAACAACTCTGATAATATTTACTATAACTCTCATTACAGAGAGCTTCCGACAGTCGGCGTTACAGTTAACAAACTTATATGGGATTTCGGCAAAACTACCGCATACATTAAAATGGAAGAGTTTTATAAAATTGGCGCCGAATATGAATTTATGGACAGCCTTTGCGCTACATTATTTGACGTAAAAGCAAAATATTATAATCTTTTAAGAGCAAAAGCATTTATGCAGATTGCCGAAAATAACGTAAAAATTAACGAGAACTTTGTCAAGCTTGCAAAGAAAAAACCTGATTTAACTACAGCCGAGGTTAATTTGAGCGAAGCAAAAGTTAAACTGCTTGAGGCACAAAATAATTTCAATAATGCAAGGGTTGATCTTAATAACTCAATGTATCTTGAAAGTCAGCCTGATTTTACAATAAAAAACACCAATACATTTTCCTATGACAACGATTTCGCTTACGGCAGCACAAAAGCCAGCGTGCATACATTTATGCCGCAGGAATTTCCTTTTTCTAAAAGCGATGCGGTTCAACTGGCTTATGACAACAGCCCTGATTTGAATGTTTTAACTGCTACAAAACATGCAATGGAGCAGTCGCTCCTTTATATCAAACGTGCTTATTTCCCTGATTTAACGGCAAATGCCGGATACGGTTTTAATAATTCAACACAAACTGCAAATAACAGTTTTCAGGTAGGAGTCAATTTGAATTCCACAGTAAACATTATGGAATTAAAGCACAGCATCAAAGGGGCAGATGCACAGATAAATCTTGCGGATAATGAAATTTTATTGTTTAAAAAAGATTTGTACTTTGAAGTTAAACGTGCATTTAATAATGTCGAAAAATGTGAAAAACAGATTCCGACAGCGAAAACTGAGGCTTTGCAGGCTTTAGACAATCTGAAAGTTGTAGAAGAAAAATACAAAACAGATGAATTAAATTACGTAGCGCTTCAAAATGCCAGAAAAGATTTTATAACTGCAGTAAGCGAATACATTGAAAGTTTATACAATTATAATATGGCATTAATTCAGGTAGAAATGGCTATGCACTATCACATAGTTGATATCCATCACAAATCAGAGCATGCCATGCAGTATCACTTTTCAGAACTTGTCGAGCACTTAAATCAGGTTCTGGGGTGTGATGAGAAAGAAGTAAAAAAAGATAAAAATAGAAAGGATAAACAGGCTCTGTAAAAAACTTGTTTATATTATCATTAAGTTATGCTGATAGATATTTTAAATCGAATAAATTCAATAAATGAGAATATGTTTTCCGGATTTGACGGAATTATTGAAAATTCAGGCATGCCGGACTGGCTTGCAGATGCAGTTATTGATAGTTTTCATATATTGCCGTTACTGTTTATTGTGTTTTTAATTATAGAATTAATTGAATACTATTATTCAGAACACATTAATTCGTTTATGAAAAAATCGGAAAAGACAGCACCTTTAATCGGAAGTCTTGCGGCCGTAATTCCGCAGTGCGGGTTTTCTGTAATAGCAAGCACTCTTTATATAAGAAAATTTATTACTAAAGGGACACTAATCGCAATTTACCTTGCAACGTCTGATGAAGCTATTCCGATACTTCTGGCACAGCCGTCAAAAACATATTATATTCTGCCGATTGTAGGGTTAAAAATAGCGATAGCAGTATGTGCAGGTTATTTAATTGATTTATTGCTTAAAGATAACAAATACATCCCGCTTACAGAAGAAAAAGATACCGTGGAAATTGAAAATACCGAACATGAAGGCTGCTGCCATCACAGTATATCAAAAAGACGCAAGCGCGAGTTGATTTATCACCCGCTTAAGCATACATTTAATATATTTATATTTATCCTGCTAATAACAATTGTGTTAAACTTCCTGATTTTCTTATACGGACAATATGCAGTATTACATGTGCTTCTGGGGAAAGTCGAATTTTTAGAACCTGTTATAACGGCATTCATAGGGCTTATACCAAATTGCGCCGTATCAATAGCCTTAACAATGCTTTTAATAAAAGGATCAATAAGTTTCGGAGCTGTAATGGCAGGATTATTATCCAATGCCGGACTCGGGATTCTAATACTTTTCAGGCACAGTGAAAATATTAAAGATACAATGAAAATTATCTCGATTTTACTTGTTATCAGTATTATATCAGGAATGATTATACAATTATTTTAAATAAGCTGCCTGTTTAATCTTTCATATCTTTCTAAAATGTTATCATCATTTAAAAAATATTTGTCAAAGGTGTTATCCTGATCTTTAGAAACAGCTTTAACTATATTTTTAACAAGATTAAATTTATCTTCTTCGGCCCACCTGTCAAATTCTTCAACAAGATGCTCACGTGCTCTGAGCTTTTTCTTGATATCTTTCATGCCTTTATTAATCTGCCTTTCATGTGCCCCCATCTGCGTAACGTTTGACATTATCGCAAAAGGCGAACGGCTCAGTCTTTCATTTATTACATTTAAGATATCGTTATCAACTTTATAGGCTATTTTACCGTCTCTTACGGATTCTATAAAATATGCAAAATTTTTCGCATAAACTTTAGAAATTTCATCCCCTTTATTTATATTTGCAAAACGTATGTTAAATTCTCCGGCAGAGACAGGATCAATATCAAAAAGCCTCTTGTCTTTAAAATAATCCATATTTTTATCCAGTCCTGCATTTACGGTAAGCCTGTCCAGCACATCTAAAGTATTAAACATTTTGTCCAGCGTATAAACTTCCGGAAAAGTATTTTGATTATTCAAACTTAAAATTCTCTGATCTACATTCTCCCACAAGGCGCCTTTGTAGTCTGCGATAATTTCATCATCAGGTTTAAAAACATTTTGTTTTTTGCCGAGCACAATGTAAGCTTTATCAATGTCGCTTCCGGGCAAAGCATGTTTTAAACCGATAGAACACACAGGATCATATCCTGCAAGAAGAACTTTTACATCGTTGTTTTCAGCTTTCAAAGCATTGTTTACAAAAGTATCATTAATTTTTTGCGATACTTTAGCAATATTCGGAAAATCTGTAAATTCTTTAAACTTTTCGACAAATATTTTTTTCAGAGTTTGCGGGATTCGTTCAAGAAATGAAAAATTTTCCATCCTGATAAACTTATTTTGAGGATAAATTTCATCATCCAGAGCTTCATAATATTTAGCAAAGCGCAGATAATGATATTGATTTCGTAAATCCTGAGCAGAGTTTAGAGGAATTTGCGGAATTTTCTGCGCAATACCTGAAAAATTAATTTTTTGAGAATTTGTATTACAAACTCCTGATACCTTCATCTAATTACCCTATGTATGTATTTTTATGATTATCTGACCCGCCTATTTTTATAAGATGCTTCACATAATCATTTACTTCATTAACCCTGTCAGGATTGACATCTTGAGGATACGCCTGATGATATGCCTCTGAAATTTGTATTAATCCGTCAGACTTATGGACAAAATAGTTCAAAGCCTTTTTAGGATTATAAAACTTCATTGCAGTGAAATACGGATGTGCAAATGATAAAATAACATTATCATCACCTTTGAACATATCTATTATATTTTCAAAAGAGCTTTCGTTTTGTAAAACAATTTTGTCATTTTCAATATGCGGTTCGTATTTCTTCCTGACATTTGAAATTATACTTGTTTCATTTATATCTTTATCTAAAAAATTATTATTTTTCAAGTACCACATGTTACGGTTTTTAACATCTATTTTGCTCATAATTTCATTATACAAAACGGAAGCGTCTTTCCCGTGCCTTGCAGCCTGTATTGTTATTGCATGTTTTGTCTGGGCATAATGCTCAACAGGCCATTGTGAATTCATCATAAGACAATCAGGGTTCAAATTATATGTTTTTATTAATTCTTCCCTGTCAAAATTTGTCAGAGGAATGCTGCTTCTGATATCTGCAAGCATCTTATCAATAGTATCACTTCGTTTCCTTTGCAGAACATCACAATATTTATCCAATTTGAAAGGATTAAATCCATAAGCCAAAACTTCTGATATTTCGCATGGATTTGATGTTGTCTGCGATTTATGAGAAAAACTCATTTCAATCCCGGGGATAAAACGAACATTTCTGAATTTTTCGGGATTTTCAGAAATTATAACAAGCGCTTCCTTTACAGCCTTTACAGAATCATGATCTGTTATCGAAAAATTAAATTTCTGTCCTGTTCTGCTATACAGTTTGTTTGAATATTCAGAAATTTCATCAAGCAGCTTTTTTACACTTATTTTTCCGTCAGTATAAACGGTATGCATGTGAAAATCAGCCTGAAAACCGCAATTTTTAATATTTTGCGGAGTATAAGAATAATTATACTTTTTTAATCCTAATATTTGATGTACAAATTCAGACTTGTCCATAACACAGGAAAGTGAGAGAGGATTAACTTTTTTCCCTGTCATCTCAGTAACACCTGCAGCAAGAGATTTTACATACTCACTGCAAATTTTCTGCGTAGGACGCGCAATTTTGTGTACGGCAACAGCAGATATAATACCTCCAATCATCACAGCAGACGGCGATACTAAACCCTTTTTCTGACATCCGCCTTTACTGTTCGGCGAATAAGTCCTGTTTACGACACTGTTAGATACCGGCAAAACCTTCATAAAAACACCTTTTGAGACTTTTTTACATTATACAATAAACGACAAATAATTATAACAATTTAGTTATATTGCAAAAAAACTTAAAATTTAACCTCCCAACGTATTAATTATTTTAATCTATTATAAAAATTTCTGCACTATTATTAAGAGACTGTAATATTTAGATTATAATCTGATAAAACATCTTTCTAATTTTCTTGCAAAACGCACAACCGGTTTTTCAATATCAGCAGTTATTGAATCAACAAGAATGGTCATGCAACCCAGATTTTTCCCGCACATGACATCGGTCAAAGGTCTATCGCCCACAAAACATGTTGTTTCAGGTTTTAGAGAATACTGTTTCATAAAATTTTCCGCAACTTTTATATCAGGCTTATGCGCCTCGAACACTACAGGAAAATCAGAACATGCAAGAACTTTTGCCATATAAACAGGATTGTTATTATTTGAAATAACTCCGACAAAAAAATCTTTTCTTACTTTATCAATCCAATCAAGAGTATCTTGAGTGTAATACCCCCTTTTAGAACCCATTAACGTACTGTCCAAATCAAACAATAATGCTTTAATACCCTTATTTTTCAACTCCTCAAGGTTAATATCATAAATACTTTTCAAATTGTAATCAGGTTTAATAAACATTTTTCTCCTTCTTAAACCGGAGTTTTTATTCCGACTGTTCTAACTAACGCGTATTTATAATTTTTCGGCACCTGCGAAAATTTTACATAAACATCATCATTTGTATTACCGAGAGGCAAATCTTCTCCGTCCGCATTTTTAATACCTTCAACAACTGCCGTAAACTGCTCATCAGGAGTTATTATTTCAACTTCATCTCCTAAAAGCATTTTATTTTTAATTTTTACAAGATAATACTCTTCATGACAGTCCGCTTCTCTCGCTTGAAATTCACACAAAAAATCAGCACCCGCAAGGCCTTTTGAAATATCATAACTGTAACTTTCTCCGTTATTATCGCCGAGGGCAAAACCGGTTGTATAACCGCGGTTACCTACTTTCAAAAGTTCATGGAAGTATTTATCCATATCTGCGGAAGGATTTTTCAAAACTTCATCAATGGCCTGCCTGTAGGTTTTTGCAACAGCTGAAACATAATAAAGGCTTTTTGTACGGCCTTCAACCTTGAAAGAATCCACGCCGGCATCAATTAATTGAGGCAGCTGTTTTACAAGACATAAATCTTTAGGACTCAAAATATGAGAACCTCTCGTATCTTGATTAATTTCCAGATATTCACCGGGGCGGGTTTCTTCAACAAGTTTGTAACTCCATCTGCAAGGCTGCGAACAATTCCCGTGATTAGCTTTTCTTTCTCCTTTTGAAAAATAATCGCTTAATAAACATCTTCCTGAAAAAGACACACACTGTGCACCGTGAATAAAGCATTCAAGTTCAATATCAGGCACCTGACGTCTTATTTCCGCAATATCCTCAATCGGAAGCTCTCTTGCAAGGATTACACGCGATGCACCTAAATCACGCCAGAATTTTACACTTTCATAATTTAAAGTATTAGTTTGTGTACTTATATGAACCGGCACATCGGGAATATTACGTTTTATTAAATTGAAAATTCCGTAATCACTTATAATAAAAGCATCGGGTTTTGCATCTTTAAACCTTTCTAAAGATAACTCCAGCTGTTTTATATCGTTGTTGAATGCAAAAATATTAATTGTAACATAAGCTTTAGCGCCGAGCGAATGTGCAAGAGCAACAGCCTGTTTTAAATTATCCATTGTTATAAGACTGCCTTTTCGCATAGCACGCAGGCTAAAGTCAACTGCTCCTAGGTAAACTGCATCAGCACCGTATCTTACGGCATATTCTAATTTTTCGAGATTGCCTGCCGGCATTAAAAGTTCTACATCCTGCATAGTTGTATATTATCCTAAAGATTACAAATAATCAACCGTTTAGGTGATGCCCGAAAACGATTAATGAATAAGATATAAATATAGAAAAAAAGTTTTCTGTCATGTTGAATTGATTTCAACATAACAAAAAGTTCCCGAAAGATATCAGGACAACACGAGTAAAAAGTTTATTGGAGAAAAGATTATGCAACAAATCGAAAATGCAGCAACAACATTAAAAGAAATCTGGGACTACCAGCATCCTGTCATGCATACTTGGTTTGTGTTAAGCTCACTGTCGCTTTGTGTTATGTTTGCCTTATTATATTTTGTAATATAATTATTTTATGAAAAAATTCAGGATATTCTTAGGCTACGTTACACTTATTTTAATTGCGCTTAGCATGCTTTATCCTTTTTTTGCAATGGTAAATCTATCTTTAACGGGAAATAATGAGATTTTTTCACATGCCGGCAGAATTTTTCACGGCAATCTGACATTTGAAAATTATAAAAATGTCTTTAAAGAAATTCCCATGGGGCTTTATTTTTTCAACAGCCTTCTGGTTGCATCGATAACAACAATCGGGCAGGTAATTTTCGCATCTCTGGCAGGATACGCTTTTGCGAGATTAAATTTCAAACACAAAGATGCATTATTTCTTTTAATACTTATAACAATGCTTGTTCCGCCGCAGGTTAACATTATTCCTTTATTTTTTCTAATGCGGGAACTTCATCTTGTTGACACATATCAGGCATTAATTTTACCTGCGCTGTTTGGCGGATTCGGTGTATTTTTAATGAGGCAGTATTTCCTCGGCTTTCCAAAAGATCTGGAGGAATCTGCAAGAATTGACGGATGCAATCTTTTCCAGACATTTTTCAAAATTGCATTACCGCTGGCGCTTCCTGCTGTTGCAACTCTAGCAATATTCACATTTGTAACTTCATGGAACAGCTTTATGTGGCCATTAATCGTTACAAACAGCGAGAGCATGAGGACACTGCCTGTCGGACTTGCAATTTACAAAGGAAGCTTCAGAGAACTAACTTTATGGGGCAATCTTCTTGCCTGCTCGGTTATCTGCACGATACCAGTAACAGGAGTATTTCTGCTCGGTAAAAAGTATTTTATCTCGGATATTTTGCAGGGCGGTGTGAAAGAATAAATTTATAATTTATATTTCAGCACCGAATTTGAGCCCTGAGAAGAAACATACAGGAAATCCCCATTGATATGCACCCCGTAAGGTTTTTGAATATTTGAGATAAGCACGGTAATTACACCTGCAGGTGTAATTTTAATAACGTTATTGCTGTTATAGTTAGAAACGTAGATGTTTCCTGCATCATCGTTAACCATATCTATCGGGCCGCTGATTTTTGCATCTTTTATAAATATAATTTTTTTACCATCCGGTGTAATTTTGTAAATCATATTATCAGAAAAGCAGGCTACATAAACATTTCCGTTTTTATCAGATGCGATACCTGTCGGACTTGCAATATCATTATACATTGCATTTGTCTGCTCTGTTTTTGCGGGTTCTGACTTTTGAGGTTCAGCTATAAGCTGTTGTGTATTAGCATTAACAGCTGTTTGCGGTTGTTCTGTTTGTTTTGCGGCAGTCTCTTCCCGGACATTAATTTTCAAAGAAGATGCAAGCTGCTGCGCCTTTGGATAAACATTGCTTTCTTTTGGAATTAAAGAAAGATAAGTTTTTGCCTTGTCAGGCTGTCCGAGTTTACTGCTTAAATACGCTGCTTTGTATACTGATTCAAAATCATCAGGCTTTCTTACTATAATCTGTTTAAATACTGCAAGAGCTGCATCGTCCTGCTTCAAATACTCAAGGATTGAGCCGAGATTATAATAAGCATCAATATAATTCGGATCAATATTGATAGCCTGCCTGAAAGCAGCCATTGCGCGGTCATACTGGGCAGTTTTATAATAATCAATTCCCAGATTATACTGCAGTTTGGCCTCGTTAGGCGGTTCGTAGAATTGTGTTTCCGCCGGAACCGCCAAACCTGTATTTGCAAGTATTAATAAACTTATAAGAAGCCTTTTCATAAATTTCTCCATTAAAATTTATTGTATTTCATCCAATTTTTCAATCATTTTTTGATTTTTTTGTGCAAATTCATGCCCTCTTGCAATAATTGCAAGTTTAAGGATATTTGCGAGATTAATTGCATGAAGTTTCTGGTAATTGTCAGGGAGTCTCAAACTCCAGTTTGCATCTCCTGCAGTCCCCGGTCTGTTATAGACATCATAAACATTGAAATAATCAGTAAAGAATATTTGAATGTTTTCAGCCTGACATGCAAAAAGTTCAACAAGTTTTGTCTGCGCGAGAAATTCCGCATCATCAGTAAGATGTACAATAATGTCATCCTTATTTTCTGCCTCCGCAAACAAATCATCCACAAGATTTTTTGCATGTAAATAACCGGTATGGGTGTGAATATTTTCATCAGCCCACATTTTTATAGGTTCATTGTCATGGGTTCCTACCATAGCCCAGCATCTTTTCCCGATATTACAGCATCTGTACGGATCTTCAGGCTTATCGGCTTCCACGAATTGGGTTAGTTTCATCCCTTGCAGACCGTAAGCATTCATAACGGATGCAACAGGATTTGTTAAAGTTCCGAGATCTTCACAAACAATTGCATCTTTATCCAGACCTTCTTCTTTTGCAGCTGCAATTACTATTTTTTCAATAAGTCTGCCGTAATCTTTTATCTGCTGTTTTGATAAAGTTTTAACCCTTTTTTCTTTATCGGCAGTCAATTCCATATCTAAATCTTCTATTTTTGCAATTGCGTATTTAGAAAGTTCAGGATGTTCGGGAGATGAGTATAATCTTCCTGCGCCTTCTTCGATTTTCGGCTTTTTACCCTGTTTGTAAACCCACGGATCAATAAGACCTACAATATGGTCAATCCTGACACCGCCGGGGTTTTCTCTGAACATTTTTTTGTAAAGATTTTTAAGAAGCTGTCCGCCTTCATCAAGAGAACCGTCAGCATTATACATTCTTTCAGGATCCATGACCGGAAATCCCCATGCCTGTCCGTCTTTTGAAAAATAATCAGGAGGACACCCGAGACACCAGCCTTTTAAGAACAATGACTGATATGCCCAAGTATCGCGGTCAGAGAATGCAACCTGTCTGTCTGCAATCATTTTTATATTATGCTTTTGAGCGAATTTTCTTGTTTCTTCGTTTTGCTTGTTTATAATAAATTGAGTAAATTTATAAAGCTCAATTTCGTCTGAATATTTATTTTCAATCTCTTTAATTCTATCCGCAAACTGCATTTTTTGTTCAATTGACTGAGGATTAAAGAGATTTTTATCAGTTTCCGAATTCCACAACGGCCAGTAATCATTGCCATGCTCTATTGACAAAGCTTCATAAAGGCTGTCTTTATCTAACCAGAAGCTGTTTTCTCTTTTAAAGTGTTCAAATTCTTTTTGAAGTTTTTTTACAGGATTAGCTTTAAAATTGTTCCAGCTTTCCTGCAAAGCTTCATCATATCTTTTATAAGCATAAGAGTATGCTGTTTTATTTACATCTTTATTGGGATTATTGTTAACTATTTCGTTATAAGTATTTTCAGAAAGAATTTTACCCCAGGCTCCTGTAGTCAATTCTTTAAGATTTATAAATAAAGGATTTCCTGAAAAAATAGTTCCAGTATAAGGCGAGGAATCACAAGATTTTGTTTTACCCGCAGGTCCGAGCTGAATTGCATCGAACAAACCTGAAGCGTATTCAATAAATTCTTTTCCGCCGTCTGTGTTAATACTTCCAAAACCTGTATTTTGTCCGTCTGCCGATGGGAAACTTCCGTTATGCATAATGAATGCAAGATTTTTTTTACCGAGAACTTTAAGCGCTTTTCTTATAGTTTTTTTAGCATCTTCTGATAAAACATTAGATTTAGATTCTAAAGTACAAGTCATATTTTAAATACCCCTTCTTCCTATATCAACAAAGCGATAATATCATGATGCAATAATTTTTTCAACTGTCCCGTAAAGGTGCTATCTTTTTCCTCCCAAATAAACCCTCTCCCTTAATCCATCTCCGAGGAGAGGGATAAGTTTTTAATTCCCTCTCGAACGGGGAGGGTCAGGGTGCGGTGCAAGTCGGAAGAACAGGAGTTATGAGGGCAGGAAGGATGGCTGGTTACAGAAGTTATTTTAGTACGCAGCACCGATAACAGCTTGACCTCTTGACATCAGCGCTTCTTGACATCCAACAAGCCACTCTCCGGTCCCCGGACACCCTCTTCCCAGAAGGGAGAGGAAATACTTTTTTTACATTTAGAGGGCTTTGCGGCTTGCAAAATCCACAAAATCCGGGTATATTTATAAGCAGAAAGGTAGCACAATGGCATTGCTGCCCATTACAAAAGAGAGGTATTCCGGAACAAATGGGTTTATTTCCTTCTTCTAAAGATTTCAAGGACGGGCCGGGCGTTGAAAAGGACACGCCCCGCAAAAAGGGCATAGGCCGCTTTTTTGAGCTGGTGGGCCGCGATATGAGCAGCATGTTCCTTGCAAACCTGCTCACCTGCATCGGCTTTCTGCCGGTGATCTGTCTGGTGTACATCGGCTTTCTGGCAAA
>ERZ780117.831-NODE-831-length-11329-cov-8.455207_pt1 | contig 11329 bp, 10 predicted proteins | sample MGYA00510985_ERZ780117 | MGnify/ENA primary metagenome ERZ780117 (study PRJEB29588, sample SAMEA2159553) | human gut metagenome | biome: human gut; feature: human-associated habitat; material: faeces | place: Denmark | collected 2008/2010 ...
TGCGGCGGGATACCGGCCTGTCCGTGACGGACGCCCAGGTGGAACGAATCCTTGCCGGCAAGCCCTGCAGCATGGATGAAGAAGCGCGAAAGCTGATCCAGCGACAAGGCCGTCTTTACACCGAGCGTCTCATTTCGGCGGCGATGGAAGCGGGATTTGACCTGCGAACTTTGCCCGTGATCCTGATGGGAGGTGGCGCGGCGACCGTCATGCGCAACGTAAACGAACGTGACGGCCTTTGTCGGGCTTTTCTGCTGGGGGACGACAAGGTGAACGACGAGGGATTTGAGCGGATTTTGGAGCAAATGTCGGGCCGTGAGGCCGCTCGATGAACCGACCGCATTTCCTGTTCCGGCCCAATATGCAAAACGAGGATCACAGGCGAGCATGGCGGTTACTGCAAGAGGTTCCTGAAGGGCAAAAGAGCGCCTTCATTGTTCGGGCAATTCTCCAAATGGACCAGGAAGACCGGCTGGAAACAATGCTGCGCCGTGTACTTCGGGAAGAAAAAATTACTGTGGCCGGACAGCCAGATTCCGCACAGGAAACCGGGCTGCCGGATGGTATGATGGGCTTTCTTGATGCACTTATGGATGAGTAAAACATCCCTTCGAGCATTATTGCTTATGACGTTTGTGAAGCTGAAAGATTGTTGGTCTTGATGAATAGCTTTGTGCATGGCTTTGGAATATGCTTGTGTTGCCCGAAAGGAACGACTGAGGAGGCAATGACATGGAAACCAAGGGCATCACCTGTAAAATCCCGCTGGACCTGCACAATCGGATCAGCGAGGACATCCGTGAAAATGAAAGCACGATGAGCAAATTCATCGAAATGGTCATCAACGAGCATTACATGAAAGGAGCAAACGGTATGAGTAAAATGAGAACAATGGCATTTCAGGTAAGTGAGGAATTCTTCCAGCGGATCAAGGACTATCTGACGCGGTATGAGCAGACCTACGGCAAGAAGCTCAGCCAGAAGGATTTCGTCATCGGACTGATCGAGCAGGCACTGGAAGAAGCGGACGAGGACTTTGAAGCGGCGCCAGGCAGCCCAGGAAGAAGCATCGGGTGACAGCCATGAAACCTTAGAGGATATCGAAGAAGCCGAGGATGAGGAAACCGCCGACATCGACGAACAGCCCGAAACAGGCGAAGAATCCGAAGAAATCACAGAGCCGCAAGAAGAACAGGAAACCATCGATTAAGAGAGACACAGCCCTTGCCGACCGGAGCGAAAAGCACGGTCGGCAGGGGCTTTTTTGTTTGTCTGTATGAAAGGGGGTGGGGCCTATGATTGCCTGATTTGAAAACTGGAAAGAGAAAGGAGAGGATGCGCAAGACTATTCGATTTATTGATATGTTTGCCGGGATCGGCGGTTTCCGGGAAGGATTTGGTCGGGCCGGAGAATTCGAGTGTGTAGGATACTGCGAGCGCGACCAATATGCTCTGCGCAGCTACAGAACGCTGTTTGACACGGAAGGAGAGTGGTTCATTGACGATGCCCGAAAAGCCGATCCAAAAGCAATGCCCAAATTCGATTTGCTCTGCGGTGGATTCCCTTGTCAGGCATTCAGCATTGCTGGCACTCGAAAAGGATTCGGAGATCCCCGAGGGACCCTGTTCTTTGAGCTTGCCCGACTGGCTGAAGCCCGGCACCCTAAGTACTGGCTGGCTGAAAATGTTCCCGGCCTGCTCGACCATGACGGCGGGCGGACATTTGCGGCCATCCTGCGCGAAATGGAAAAGCTGGGGTATTTTGTCGAATGGCAGGTTCTTAACAGCGCAGATTTCGGTGTACCGCAGGCAAGAAAGCGCGTGTACCTTATCGGATATCTTGATGAACGATGTCGAGGAAAAATATTTCCTTTCACCGAGGGAGCAGGCGCTCCTGCTGTACAGCCCCGGCCAGCCGAAGCCGCCGCGCAGATCAAATGCGCGACCAAAAAAGGCTACCAGACCGCCCGCGTCGGCGACAGCATCGACCTGAGCTACGCCACATCCAACACCCGCCGCGGGCGTGTGGGGCACGGCATCGCGCACACGCTGACGGCCTGCGGCAAACAAGGCACACTGTGCTTTGTAGACCTGAACGCTGACCCGAAGCTCACGGAAAATGCCCGCTGCCTGACAACACGCCAGGACAATGGGATTCACCGCCACAAGGGCGAAGTCTCCGGCGTTTTGCAGGGCGGGCCCCCGCGCCGCCGCCGCCCGACGCCGCGCGAGTGTCTGCGTTTGCAGGGCTGGGCAGATGACCGCATCGATAAAATACTCGTTGTTTCGTCCGAAAGGCAAGCCTACCGGCAGGCCGGCAACGGCGTGACTGTGAATGTGGTCGAGGCGATCGGCAAACGGCTGGCGGCGATAGACGCAGAGCTGTGCGGCGGATAAATGGCGCTGGATTTTCGGGATCAGTATTTCGGCTGTGAGATCGAGATGACCGGCCTGACCCGACAACAGGCGGCACGGACGCTGGCGGAGCTGTTCGGTACAAGCATAACACACTACGGCGGCACCTATGATGGTTACCGCGTGACCGACCGCGAGGGCAAAGACTGGAAAATCGTTTCGGATGGGAGCATCCATGCCTTTCGCCGAAGCAATGGCCGGCAGGTTCCCGCTGGGCGAGAGTACAGGGTCGAGATGAACTCCCCCAAGCTCGAATACGCCGAGATGGAAAAGCTGCAGGAGGTCGTGCGCGCTTTGCGCCATGCAGGTGCTTTTGTCAATGACTCCTGCGGGATGCACGTTCATATTGATGCAGCCAGGCACACACCGAAAAGCCTGAAGAACCTGCTGTCGATCATGTACTCGAAAGAGGACATTCTGTTTGCGGCGCTGAAGGTGGATGAAAGCCGAACCCGGCGCTGGTGCAGACGCGTGGAAGAACCTGTGCTGCAGACGATCCGCAAGCTGCCGAAGGACGCAAGCATGGAGATGCTGAAAAGCCGCTGGTATCAGGGGAATGACGGCAGCAACGATCACTACGACTTATCGCGGTACCATGCCGTTTATGCGCAGAAAAAAGTTATGCTGAGAATCTTTTAGAACAGACGTTACTTCGAGACTGTTCACCAGAAATCTCAGCATAATTTTCTACAAGGTCTTTAAAAACGACTTTAAGTCAGGGTCGTCGTTCCAATCCGGCATGGCAGGCGTATTCATCCTCGTGTCCATTGTTTCTAATGCCTTGCGCCGGGCTTCGGGATTAGCTTTTGCGTAAACCTGTGTTGTCTCAATAGATTCGTGCCCTAAAAAGTCACGAATATAAATGAGATTTTTGCCTGCCTCAACAAGATGCATTGCTTTAGAATGCCGGAGACAATGCGGTGTAATCTGCGGAAAAAATGAATCCACCGCAGTATTTGCTTTGTGGATATATTTTGCTAGCACGTAAGAAACACCGCTGCGAGTCAACTTTTTCCCTTGCGGATTTGTAAACAGCTGGTCATTGCGGCGTTCTGGTATATCAAGATGGTTCTCACAAATGTATTGGCGCAATACCTGTGCACACGGTTTGGTAAGCGGAACATCTCGACTTTTTCGCCCCTTCCCTAATAAATGTACAACCGGTAGTGAATCTATTCGGATATCGCAGATTCTTAAATCGCAAAGTTCCTGCACTCGTGCAGCTGAATCGTAAAGGAGAAGAATCATCGCCAGGTCTCTGCGACCTTTTGGCGTGGAAATATCAGGCTGTTCCATTAGAATATCAGTTTGCTGGTTACTCAAATATTGAACCGTCGGCTTTGCTGCTTTTTTGCTGTCAATTGAAAGAATGCGCTGACACAGAATCATTTCATCCGGGCATTCAATTTGTACATATTTTGCAAATGACTTCAGCGCAGCAAGTCGTTGGTTTCGAGAAGATATACTGTATTTGCGTTCAGTTTCAAGATATTGTAGAAATTCAAGAATCAGTTCGCGGGAAAGGTCGTTAAAAAGCATTTTCTCTAATTTAAAGCCACAATACTTTTCAAGGTAGCCATGAAAAATAACAAAGGTGTCCCGGTAAGAGTAAATTGTATTTGTACTGACATTTTTAGTTCCTGCCAGATACATGCTAAAGTATGCGGAGACTAAACCGGCGTAGCTGCATCTATTCCTCATTGCAAAGTACCTCTGTAATGGTATGGAATCGGTCATTGAATGGTTCGGTGACTTCCATATAGGCTTCCGGGACAAGCCTCAAGTATTTTTCGGTTGTTGTAATTCGGTCATGCCCAAGAGCAGTGCGGAGAATCGGCAAACAGGTATATATGTCTTTTCCTTCGGAACTCCATTTGTTTAGAATGTGGACCGCAAAGGAATGCCTGAGATCATGGAGACGAGGCCCTTTTCCTCGACCTCGGTGTGGAATCCCGGCATCAAATAAGCATTTTCGAAAAATATCGTAAATTGTACTTGTATCATAGAATCCGCCATCAGGAGCAGGGAAAAAGTAAATACTTTTTGCATTTGTCACTAATGGATTACTGCGGTAGGATTTCATGTATGTAAGCATTGAGTCCGAAATTCCTACCAGCCGTTCTTTGTCTCCTTTTGCACCGTATATGGCTAAAACTCCAGCATCCAAATCAACATCTGCAACCTTAAGGTGCAGAGCCTCTGACACGCGCAGCCCACATGTATAAAGCAGGCGAAACAGAACCGGCATAACTAAATGTCGTAGTGGAGATTCTGAAGATTCTTTGGTACAATCTACCGCAGAAAACAATCTCTCGATTTCGTCTTTCGTAAAAATGTAGGGAACGAAACATTTATTTACATGAGGCGCAGGGTGGAATGCACATGGAGCATCATAGCCATTGCTGTGCAAATACTTACAAAGAATTCGCACATACGAAATCCGAAAACATTGCGTGGTTTCGTTTTCGTGAGGTCTCTTTTTCTCCCACTTTTGCAGCAGTTCTTTCGAAATGGCAGGTATACGCAATTGTTGCTCATTGCAAAAGTCATCGAATGCACTGAGTGCCTCAACACCGGCGTTGTATTTATTGCCAAGGGCACGTTTTTGCTCCACAACATCCAGCATATATGGTGCAAGCACACTGGTAAAATGGGGTTCAAGAAGTTTTTCCTCAAACACTAATCAGTCACCTCCAATGCGCAGCTGCGAAGCTGACGTACATTTACACCAATATATTTTTGAGTAGAATCGGCATTTATGTGTCCTAATACACCCTGAATCGAGGTAATGGGGATTCCTTCATCTAACATATGTGTTGCGAGGCTGTGTCGAAGCGAGTGAAGCCCGTGGTGCTTTATTGAATCCAAAGGAATGCCCGCTTTTCGCATATGCTTAATAAGAATGTTGTCAAAATTTTGCAGAGAGACGTATGGAGCGACTGCGCGGAGAAAAATTTCCGGGGCATCGCTTACAGGCCTTCCATTTTTCAGATAGTCTATTACAGCCCATCCAACATCTGTGGGAAGTGGTAAAGTTATCGGCTCTCCTGTTTTGACTTGTGTGAAAGACACCAAATGCTGTTCCCAATTAAAATTGGCAGGGCGAAGATTACGTATATCGCTGGTTCTAATGCCGAGTTTTACTGCAATCATTAAAACTGCATAATCGCGTTTCCCTTGTGGACTTTCACGGTCAACAGATGCAAGGATACTTTCGATTTGGCTAAGATCTAATGTTGTAGGAATTCGCGCGGAAGCGGATACTTTTACAATTGGCATCATTTTCAAAGACAAATCTGTTTCCTTGTAGCCGCTATGCGCAAGGTACTGAAAAAAGCGTAAAAGGATACTGTAATGGAGCCTTACAACCGAATTGCTGTAATTGCACGAAACAACTTTGACGTATCGATTTACAATATCTGCTGAAAGTGATTTGTAATCCGTGACTCCAACGCTGAACAAATAATCTGTAAAGCGAAGAAGAACATTTCTGTGGCTGCGCAGCGTATTCTCCCTGCGTCCGTGGAGAGATAGCTTTTGCAAGTAGTTGACCGCACCTTCTTGCAGTCCTGCAGGGAACTCTCGATTCAACCTCCGCCGAAGCATAACCGCGTTGAAATGTTGGTAGTCTGACAACAAATCCATTGCACGGTGAACTCGTGAGCATCGCCGTTCTACTGTTCCCGGCTGCACACCGTAGCAATCCAGCATGAACTGCTGAGCCAATTCCGCTGTAAAATATTTCTTTTCATTTTTATTGCAGTACGCTAACAGGTTCCTAAACGTCGAACGAAAGCCTTGAATATAGTTTTCGCTATAGTGCTTTGCAATGATGCAAGGGATAACTCTTTCCACAAGTTCATACACGGTCAGTCGATTTCCATCATCCACAATAACAACCTCCATCATATCTGGAATACTCAAATTATATAGTTATTATGTAGAGAAAAACAGACTGTTTTTATAATTTTTGTCGCTGTACAATTAAAGTTTGGAACGGGGGATACATAATCGCTTTCTTGCCATAAAAGGCATGATACCGGTTCTGATGGTAGTGATAGTCGCTGCCGTCCCGCCCGCGATACCAGCGGTCCTTCAGCTGATCCATACTTGCACCGCTGGGCAGCTTTCGGATTTCTTCCAGAATCGGCTCATCCACCGCCTGACAGTAACTATCGATGCGGGCAGGGTTGACTTTGAGTGCTGCAAACAAAATGTCCTCTTTTGAGTACATAATGGACAGCACATTTTTGAGGCTCTGCGGCGTGTGCTTGCTTGCATCCACATGGACGTGCATTCCGCAGCTGTCGTTTACGATACCACCTGCGCGGCGTAAGGAACGGACAACCTCCTGCAGCTTTTCCATCTCGCCGTATTCAAGCTTGGGGGAATTCAGTTCAACCTTGTAGGTCTCCCCAATAAGAACAGCCCGCCTGCGGCATTCGGGATGGATGCTGCCGTCCCGGACGATTTTCCATTCTTTACCGTCCAAATCTTTGACACGGTAGGCATCGTAGCCACCGCCGGAATGCTCGGCGCGGGTGCCAAATAGGTCGGCCAGCGTTTGAGCTGCCGTGGCGCGGTTTATCCCGGTCAGTTCGATTTCACAGCCAAAATACTGGTCACGGAAATCAAGGGGCAAGCGCCTCACCCCGCAGTTCCGTGTCCATCTTGGCAATGCGCCGCCCGATGGCCTCTACCACGTTGACTGTTACACCGTTACCCGCCTGTTTGTAGGCTTGGTTATCGCTCTGGATGGCAAGCACCGTGTCGATGCGGTCATCTGCCCAACCCTGCAGCCGCAGACATTCGCGCGGTGTCAGGCGGCGGATGCGACCCTCGTACAGAACACCGTGACGGTCTTTTGTGGTAAGTGTATGCATGGGTGCGCCAGGCTTACCGGTGCGTTCGGTGTTGCGGGCGAGGTCGGACTTGATGGGATTTTTGACCGGGCGAACTTCAACAGTGCCTTGTTGGCAGCCCGTTGTAAGTGTATGCGCAATCTCTTTACCAACCCGCCCGCGCCGACTGTTGACTGTGGCGTAACTCAGGTCGATGCTGTCACCGACCTGTGCCATCTGGTAGCCGGTTTTTGTGGCGCACTTGATCGGCACTCCCACCTCGTACAGCCCGGTCTTGCCGCCGAACCCGCCCGGATTGGCAGCCAGCGTACAACTCAGTCCTTCGGGGGAGTAGACTCGTTCTCCTTGATGCCCGCCGTGGGTTTGAATAAGAGAACTCCCTGCTGTTTCGGTGAAAGGAAGAACTTTTCCTCTACATCGCTCATCAAGATATCCGACAATGTACACGCGGTTTCTTGACTGGGGGACGCCGAAATCTTTGCTGTTAAGACATTGCCATTCCACACCATACCCCAGTCGGTCCAGCGTGTTGAGGATCGTCGCAAATGTCCTGCAGTGGTCATGATTGATGAGACCCACCACGTTCTCAAAAAGCAAATACGGAGGCTTCCGGGCTTCAGCCAAGCGGGCCAGTTCAAAGAAGAGAGTGCCGCGCGGATCTCCGAATCCTTTTCGGGATCCTGCAATGCTGAAAGTCTGGCAAGGAAATCCGCCGCAGAGCAGCTGGAAGTCCGGCATGGTGCTGGGGTCGGCTTTTCGGGCATCTTCAATGAACCACTCTCCCTTCGTGTCAAACAGGGCGTTATAACTGCGGTTGGCGTATTTGTCGATTTCGCAGTGCCCTACGCATTCAAATCCTCCGGCACGGGTCAGTCCTTCGCGGAAACCGCCGATGCCGGAGAACATATCTACGAACTTGATCAAGGGCACAACTCCCGATGGGGATGTTTGCCGCATCTGCGAAGGTGCTTAATAGGCGCCCCTCATCAAAAACAAAAGCAGCCCGTCATAGGCTACACCAAACAAGATTTTTTTACCGTTCACTATGTATCAACCTCTCTTTTGCCTTTTATTTTTTTGCTTTTCTGCTTATTATTCAAACATTGGAATCACCCCCTATAGTGAATTCAGGAAATCGAGCGCAGAGTCTGGTATAGCATTCTCTGGCGGCTGACTTGAAACAGAAGTCGTTATACTGGCCGCCTGCAATTCTGCGCGCACCACTTTGCGGATGCTTTCTTCCAGCCTATCCGTCTGCTCCGTTGCAAGAATGGCTTGAACCAGAAACTCCTTGCGGCGTGCTGACGGTACCTGCTGCAGCAACTCCCATGCGCGACGGTGCTGTGGGTCGTTGAGGTTCGGGCGGAAAACATATTGCGGTCGTTTCATACCTCGCTTTTGCGGCGCGACACGGCGGCCAACGCACGCTCGAATCCGACCGCGTTCACCTTGTCGTCCAAGAGAAAGATTGTCTTACAAAGCCCGTCTTTGGGGCTGAGGTGGCGACTCACCACCGATGCGCCGCCGCCCAGCAACACGGCGGGGATGGCGTGCAAATCGAATCCCGCTTCCATCGTGGCAGACAGAAGATGCTCTGTGTACTTGCGACCTTGTTTGTTCACAATGTCGCGCACCGTATCGCTGACCGTGCAGGGCTGACCCGCCAGCATATTTTCGATTTGGGCATCTGTGAGGGACAGCCCGGTTTCGCGCCGCACCTGTTCCCGGATGTCATCCACGCAGCGGATCATGCCGAGCTCCAAGCTGTGCGCAGTGTCAGCCGCAGGGATGGCGTTGTCGATGCGCATAAGGTCCACTGTCCAGCCGCCCAAGTCCATGAGGAGCATGGACGGTTCGTCCTGCAAAAGCCCCACTTCGGTCATAAGGGCGGCGTAGCCTTGAGGGAAGACAGCAACTTCCTCGATGGTAATGCTGTACTCCACGCCCTCGAATTTGAAATTCACGGGCTGGTTGCTCCGCAGCAGATAATCTCTGAACTTGGGTTTGTCGCGTCCGAAACTGGTCAGCGGCAGACCCGCCGCAATGCGCACCGAGCATTCGGGCGGCAAGCCGCGCTGCCGGATTTCTTTTGCAATCGCTGCCAGCGTCAGCAGGTAGTAGTTGTCGTTTATGGTCTTGTCACGCTGGATAGGCTGCCGTCCGGTGCCACAAACAAAAAAGCACCCGCCAAACTCTAAGAGTCCTTGGCGGGTATAGGGTTCGTGTTCTCCGTAGCTTGTCAGCCCAGCCGGGAATGAGCAGTGGGCTGTTTTGATGGCGTAGTAGCCGTGGTCGATGCCGATAATGATGCTCATAGTGAAAATCCTCCTTATTGTAAATAGGTATAAAATGGAAAACTTGAAAACAAACTGAAAACTGCCAGAGAATTTGCCCTCAAACAGGGGAGATGGGGCTTTCCCAGTCATCAATCCGCCCCCCCCCGATTATTAACAAATTGTAAACTTTCGCTTTTTTCTTCAAAAAACGCAAAAATCCCGGCTATCGGTGTGGAAAACCGACAGCCGGGATTGAAAACTTTTTGAAAACAACCGAATCTTTTTGAGATTTATCTACAAAGGCGCTCATTTTTTCCACAATGCGGGCGCACAGCTGTGAAAAAACGGCAACAAAAAAGCCCAACCGCAGTGAAACGGTTGGACAACCTTGTAAAATACGACCTTGAAAACAGGACGTCGAAATCGCCATTTTTTGGCGTTACAACAAAGAAAAAAGGCTGTGACATCTTTTTTGTCACAGCCTGTTGGTTGCGGAGACAGGACTTGAACCTGCGACCTCCGGGTTATGAGAAATCTAAAATTTGTGCGTTTGTCTGCTGTTTTGTTGGGTTTGGTAGTATTGCGTACCAAGGCTCAGAACGGATTTTGTCCCATGTGTACAAAGGAGTGCTGCATAGTGCTGACCCATCCCAAACCCTTTTGGGGGCAGTTTTGGGGGCAAATCTGCGAAACGGATTCTCATACGCACCGATCATATAAATACGCAGCTTTGGTCTCATTGAGAAATTTGATTACCAGCCTCACGGGGTTCTCACACAGGAAAAGCGCAACGAACTGATGATGAAGTTTTACTCTCCGGCAAGAAGCTGTACGCAAGCACTACTCCGCGGCACTCCCGCACACCGCCCCTGTCGCCGCGAGAAATGCCTCTGTTTGGGCGCGTTCGCAAAGCGTCAGCACCGATGCCCGCCCAGCCATATACCGCCCCAAATTACCCGCCTTTGGGGCTTTTTGCCCAAGAACGGCTTTTCCTGCGCAGGCTTTGCCCAGACGGGTTTCACCTGTACAGGAAAAGCCTGCACTAATAAATACTAAAAAAGCAAATACGAATCCTATCTTATCTGCAAAACATACAAATCCGGGCTTTGCCGCCGGAATCTTGCCGTGATGCGTACAACTTAATACCGGAGAGTACAACTTACGATTGCACTTAGGCACTTCCGTGCGGTATAATTTTCCTATCAGCCACACCGGTTGCATACTGTTGCGTAAGACGCAGAAAAATCCTGCTCGTAAGGCGACGGTTTCCGTGGCATCGACATAAACAAAAAGTGTCCGCGCAGTGGGCGCTCAGTGAAATCTTTCTTGTTTTAAGGCGATACCGCATAATTCTAAGTGTCGCAGCCGCCGGAACGGTGCTTAAGCCGTAAGGCGGGAATTGTGCGGTATTGCCTAGATAAAAGGAGCTTTTATGAGAACCGTAGATCTTCTCTTTTTTTATGGGGCAAAGTAATATGGCGGGGCGCGGGGAAGCCGCCCTTGCCCCTGTTGTCGCCCCCGGCATGGGGTACGAATACCGCGCCGTCACCGACCCCGACACACTGCACCCGCTGGAAGAACCCTTCGGTGTGAACGAGAACGACCCCGCTGGTGTGTATGAACCGGGCATGAAAACGGGGGGCGATGGTGTCGTCCTTCGTCAATGCCTGCACCGCCCAAACCGGTGTGCCGGTGGTGGGCGTGTCCTGCGCCAAGGGCGGCTCTGCCATTGCCAAGTGGTTGCCCGGCACACCGCACTATCAGGATGCCGTGCGC
>ERZ780117.832-NODE-832-length-11300-cov-2.620720_pt1 | contig 11300 bp, 7 predicted proteins | sample MGYA00510985_ERZ780117 | MGnify/ENA primary metagenome ERZ780117 (study PRJEB29588, sample SAMEA2159553) | human gut metagenome | biome: human gut; feature: human-associated habitat; material: faeces | place: Denmark | collected 2008/2010 ...
AGCGTGTCGACCTTTTTGCCGATCACCGGTTTGGAAGCCATCAGACCGATTGTGTAAGGGTGGGAAGGATTCGCAAAAATCTCCTGTACCGTACCTTTTTCCACAACGCGTCCTGCATACATAACAACAACGTAATCCGCCATCTCTGCGATAACGCCCAGATCGTGGGTGATCAGCATGATGGAGGAATTGATTTTATTTTTCAAGTTGTCTGATTTTTCTTCTGCAGATTCTTGATAATATCGAGAATCTGTCCCTGAATTGTCACATCGAGCGCGGTCGTCGGCTCGTCACAGATCAGAATTTTCGGATCACAGGCAAATGCAATCGCGATCATAACACGCTGACGCATACCGCCGGAGAGCTCGTGGGGATACATCTTGTAAACGCCTTCGCTGTTTGCAATACCGACCATCTCCAAAAGCTCAATGGTACGGGCTTTGATCTCTTCCTTGCTCTTTCCTTCGCCGTCATGCAGCTCGATTACTTCTTCTACCTGTTCACCGATACGAAAAACCGGATTCAGGGAAGTCATAGGCTCCTGGAAAATCATGGACATATAATTGCCGCGCAGCTTCTGCATCTTCTCCATCGGAGTTTTTGCAATATCATATGCCTTATTGCCCAGGTTTAAGCGGATCTGACCATCTACGATCTGACCCTGGGGACGCTGCAGCAGCTGCATCAGGGATAAGCTGGTTACGGATTTACCGCAGCCGGACTCGCCTACGACGCCAACCGTCTTGCCGATAGGAACCTCAAAGCTTACGCCGTCAACGGATTTTACCGTCCCGACGTCTGTAAAGAAATAGGTATGCAGATTATCAAATTCCACTGCATTTTCCGGATTGTGCATCTGTGTCAGATATTCCTGCTCCGGAACATTTTTACGCTTGTACTGTTTTTCATACTTACCTGTAATCTTACGGTTCTCTCTGGAAATCCGTCTGGATTCTTTCGCGGAGAGATAGCCTTCCGGATGTTTTTTTGCCATAGCTGGTTCTCCCTCCTTATCGTTTCATCTTCGGGTCGAACGCATCGCGCAGACCGTCGCCTACAAAGTTAAAGCCAAGTACTGTGATCAGCAGACAGATACCTGCCGGGATCCAGATAAACCAGTAGTTGGTCATAACGTAAGCATTGTTGACGTCGTTGATGATGTTACCCCAGGATGCGAACGGGAACTTAACACCCAGACCTAAGAAGGAAAGGGTTGCTTCCGTAATAATCGTACCGCCAAGGCTCATCGTACAGGTTACGATCAGCTGCGGGATAACGTTCGGAACCAGGTGACGGAAAATCCGCTTGGAAGCGCGGATACCGCAGGCTTCCGCGGCTGTCATAAACTCCTGCTCTCTCAGGGAAAGGATCTGTCCGCGCACCAGACGTGCGATAGACGGCCAGCCCAGGAAACCGAGAACCAGCATCAGATAAAGCATACGGATCTGGGGATCAAGCTGCATGGCATCCATTGCAGCACCCAGAATGATGATCAGGGGTGTGGACGGAATACAGTAGAAAATATCTACAATACGCATGATCAGGTTATCCACCCATTTTCCGAAGTATCCGGCGATACCGCCCAGCAGGATACCCAGGAACGCTTCAATAAATACAACGATAAATCCGATCACCAGAGATACACGGCCACCGTACATCAGACGGGTCAGCATATCCATACCGTTGGTATCGGTGCCGAGCCAGTGGGTTTTGGAGGGACCTGCATAACGATCATATACATAGGTTTCCTTCGACTGCAGCACAGACCAGGTTTTGGAATCAGGTTTGTAGGTGATGGTGTAGGTGTATTCCTCACCGTCTGCATCGGTGTATACAAATTCTTTGGTGTCGCTGTCGATGGCATCTGCCAGCTTTTCTTTAAAATCACGGCTGATGACAACGCCGTTTTCCTTTGCCTGTACAACGAAACGGCTGACATAACCGAGCTCGACGCCGCCGGATAAAATGTTTCCATCTGCATCCATCGTATAATCCTGACCGTCCGCAGTAAAAGAAGCTTCTCCGTTTGCATAGGCCTTTAACGCTTCATGCTTGACTGCGAAAGTCAATGCAGAAGTCTCTGCGCCGTCTGCAGCGTTTACGATGTCCTTTGCTGCGATTGCCAGCACTGTGCCGTTGCTGGAAATCAGATAAAGGTCTTCGCCCTCTTTCTCTACCTCATAGGTCACATCTTTATACTCAAAGCTATCCGCATTCTTGCCGATCGCAAGCATCAGCTGAGCCTGCAGAATGGAGCCAAACTCCTGTCCGTCATTGACCGTATAACGCAGATCGTTATTTTTTACCACACCCACATACTCTTTATCCATGTGTGTATAAGTATAGAACTGTTCATCCTGTCCGTAAGGGCTTACCAGACCGCCGATAAAGGAAAAGACAAACATAACGACCAGCATGGTCAAGCCAACTACTGCCAGTCTGTTTCTGAAAAACCGTTTTGCAACCAGTGCGCCGGGGGACAGCACTTTGACACGACGGTCGTCATTTAAGGACAGTTCCTGCTCTTTTTTTTCTTCTGTCGCTTTCTTTTCTTCCTGCATCATGCTCTCCTCCTTTCTTATGCAATCCGGACACGGGGATCAACCACCGCGTACAAAATATCGGAAATCAGGTTTCCGGCAAGGGTCAGGATTGCCAGAAACGTCATATAAAACATGGAAAACGGAATATCGCCGGAAACCATCGCCTGATAAGAGGTATAGCCGATACCCGGGATTGCAAACAGTGTTTCCGTGATCAATGCACCGGAAAACAATCCAGGCAGGGAACCGCCGACAACCGTAACGAGGGGAATCAGGGTATTGCGGAACGCATGGTGATAAATAACCTTTTTCTCGGAAAGTCCCTTTGCACGCGCAGTACGGATATAATCCGCATTTAATACTTCCAGCATATTTGTTCTTGTATAACGCATCAGGGAACCGACAGAAACGATCACCAGTGTAATGATCGGCAGTACCAGATGGTTTGCCTTATCCATAAGCTGCCCCCAGGAATCCAGCTGTGCATAATTACGTCCCACCAGACCATATAAATCAAACCAGCCCAGCTTTACGGAGAACAGCAGCTTTAACAGCGTTGCGAAAAAGAAGGTCGGCAGCGAAATACCCATCAATGCACCTGCTGTGATCAGGTAGTCTGCTTTGGAATACTGCTTTGTCGCTGCGACAACCCCCAACGGGATCGCAATGATCAGCTGTAATATAAAGGAAATCGCACCCATCACAAAGGAAAGCCAGATAACTTCCTTAAATTTATCCAATACCGGTACCGTATATTTCCAGCTGTCTCCGAAATTGCCCTTCAGCGCATCACCTACCCAGGTCACAAAACCGAGTACGATCGGTTTGTCCAGTCCGTAGGATGCATTTAACTGTTCCATCCATTCATCATAGGACTTTGCACCCGCTCCCTGCGAAAGCTGCATTGCTCTCGTTTCCACAAAAGAGCCGGGAAGACATCTCATCAGAGTGTAAATGATGAAGGATACGCAAAATAAAATCATGACTGACAAAAGCAGTCTTTTGACGATATATTTCCGCATAAAAAACTCTCCCTTTGTTCTTATCGATTCCCTTCTTCCGCTGTATATCAAGCGGCCGCCTGCCCCAGGCAGCTCCTTGATATACAGCATCGCCCCTGATCTCCTCCTTAGAGGAAGATCAGGGGCATAAGCCTGCAGTCTGTGCGTTTTAAGCTGCACAGGAATCGCCGTCGTTTAGTTTAACTCCAGCTTTTCAACTTCGCTCATCCAGCTCCAGTAAGGAGTCATATCAGGAGTCAGAGTGCTGATGTTGATACGTTCGCTAGAGAAGATGTAGCATTCGCTTCTCTGGTAAACAGGAACTTCAACACCCCAGTCCATGATAATATCCATGGCTGCTTTATACAGGCTCTTTCTATATGTCTGGTCAACGGACTGACGTGCTGCAACGATCATTTCATCCAGCTCAGGATCATTGATCTTGTAGTAGTTGGTTGCGCCCTTGCTGTGATACAGCTGATACATATCAGGGTCAGGAGTTGCGCTCCAGGCTGCTACCCACATCTCTGCTACGCCGGACTGATAGGTCTGATACAGTTCAGATGCAACTGCGATATCGTTTACCGTCAGAGTAAAGCCGATCTTTGCAAACGCGTCTGCCGCATTCTTTAACAGCAGGAAGGAAGGATGATCACCGTAGCCGCCTGCACCGATGTTTACCTGATAGCCAAGCTTAGCGCCTTCAGGAGCTGCTGTCAGCTTGCCGTCTTCTACGGTGTAGCCAGCTGCTTCAAAGAAGCCAAGTGCTGCCTGTGCTGCTGCTTCATATTTCTCTTCTGTGCTCATGCCGTCAGTGTAGATCGGATTGCCGTCTACATCAGTAGAATACGCGATCTGGTAACCGTCGTCTGTTACCTGAGGTGCTGCCCAGGAGGTATTGGAGATCGGGTAGTTGATTACAGAAGCGGAATCGCCGTAGTAGGAATCAATACCTTCATCACGATATACTGCAAGGATAGTTGCAATTGCCTTACGCAGATCCTTGGACTGCTCGGATGCAGGATCGCTGCCAACCTTGATGTTGTCTGCACTCATGGCGACATAGCCATAACCAAGGAAATCATACAGACGCAGAGTGATCACATCACCGTCGAAATCTTCGCTGCCGCCGTTGTATTCTGTAATCTGGTTACGAACCTCGGTAGAGTAGGAAGGATCTGCAATATCGATGGTGCCGGATTCTACGCCAACAACCTTATCGTCTTCCTGAGTTTCCAGGAAGTTCAGATGCTTGATCTTGGGCTCGCCCTTGAAGTAGCTCGGGTTGGAATCCAGATAAACGATACCGTTGCTGAACTCCTTGAAGGTGTAAGGACCAGCACCCATAGGAGCGGTAGTTACAGAACGAACCTTGGAAAGGTCACCCTTTTCAAAACCGAACTTATTGTTGTCATAATCATACAGAGATGCATCGCCGTAGTAGCTCAGAGGAGCGATTGCAAAAGAAAGCTGATAGATCATGTTAGCGGCAACTTCGGTAGTTACAACTCTCATGCTGTAGTCGCCGGTCTTCTGGATACCTTCGATATGATCTGCGGAATCACCGGTTTTTACACCAACAGTGGAGTAATTGTAAACATCTTCCGGAATCAGGTCAGACAGAGCAGAGCCTGCTGTCTCAGCTTCCATGGAAGAGAAGTTCCATTCATACTGATCGCCGATGGCCATAAAGAAATCCTTTGCGGTAGCGCCGTCAGCCAGCTCGAAGCCCCAGCCAGCTGCTGCAGAGGTAACGTCAGTAGCGCCGTTCTCTGCCATGTAATCAACGATTTCCTGTGCAAATGCAGTACCGCCGTCATTTACTGCAGCCCAGAAAGCGGTCTGCTGATCTTCTGTCCACAGAGAGAAGTCTGTGTTGTCTTCGCCTGCTGCTGCGATCAGGGAAGCCAGGGTTGCCATACCTTCCCGGTACTCATCCACGCCAAGGATCGGCTGGCTGTACAGAGTTGCAGAGCCGTCATAGGTAGGATCGCAATATACATACATGCTGAAAATTACATCATCAATTGTGATCGGTGTTCCGTCAGAGAAGGTCAGATCATCGCGTATGGTAACGTCATAATAAACGGAACCGTCGTCGTTCTGGGTCATCTCCAGATCAGAAGCGGTATAATAGGTATAGTCTGTTCCATTGTAAGAACGAGTCTCACCTTCGATACCTTTCTCAACAATAGCGCCCTGTCTGTCAGAGCCTAACAGAGGGATCTGAGTCATATCAACGATATGCTGATCTTCTGCGCTGGCTGCAAAGAACGGAGAGAATTTTCCCTCAAAATGTGCGCTGGATGCCACCAGAGTATCCGCGCCGCTTGCAGATGCACCAGCATCTGCTGTCTCTGTTGTGCCTTCCGTAGCAGGTGTTGTCTCTGTCTTGCCGGAGCCATTGCTGCTTCCGCAGCCAGCCAGAGAACCGGTCACCATGGTAAGCGCAAGCAGAGCTGCAAGAGCCTTGTTCGCCTTTTTCATGTGAATCCTCCTTTTTTTGAAAAAAACACCGTTTGCATCCTTTTTATTTCATGCAGATACACAGGAGTTTTTTTCTTAAAAATTGTACATTTGTTGCAGAATATACCGGTTCTCACAGCTTTTCCGCCCCTGTGATCGCCGTACCTGCAGGTTACATCGGCCCATTTTCTTTTCCTTTCGTCAAAGTATTAGCCAATGTTTAAACATATTACTATCTTTTTTGCTTTCTGTCAATCCCATTCCGTGTCAAAAATACATTTTTCCGTCACAGTCGCATACGTTTCCACGTGTATTTTTTAACGTTTTTTAAAAGCACAAGTGCGGCAACGCCCATAACTACTTCTATTAGAAGGAACGGAATGGAGAATAAAATTTCGTCGCTGTGACGCGTTAATTCAACAAGTTCTCCTATGACGGACACTCCTGCTGCTGCGATGCAGACTCCGCTGCGCAGCGATATTTTGCACACTGTCTGCTGATAAACGTATTCCCGAAGCGGATATTCCTTGCCCAAAAGCCTTGCACATGCCCACGCGAGGCTGCAGGCTGCCGCCAGCTGCACTGCATATGGAAGCAGCACGAAAATGCTTCCCTGTAATCCCACCGACGGCACGCAGCCTGCGGCGATCGTCAGCAGGATGACCGCAATTCCGGCTGCCGCCATCGCGGTGGATTGTTTTTTCCACTCTTTTTCTGACAGTTCACAGGCATATCGACTGCCCTCGTATTGATAGTCACCGTTTTGTGTTTTCCTGAAATCGTCCAGATAGGCCCGGCGGCGATGAGATTTTGTAGAAGACTGGGCGTCTGCTTCTTTGGGCGAAGCAGCCCCCGGAGCCTTGGCAGACTTGGATTCTGTGGCTTTAGAAGGCTCCGAGTCCGTTTTTTTAGGGGGCATATTTCTCTGATTATTTGAAGTCATGTTGAAATCCATCCTTTGTTTTGATTTTATCATTGCAATTCCTTGCTGTCATTTATTAATAATTCTATAGTTGACAAGATCATTTTTTTATTTTATCATAACCATATGAAACGGGTTTTGTGACCGTGAGACTGACTCAGAGCAGTCCAGACGGGGTGCTCGTTTCTTTTTTTGTTCACCGCCATCTCCTTTATACTCAGTGCGTATATTCTATCACACTTTTTTCAAATGGCAACCTCCAGTTTCCGGGAGCAAAAAACCGGCAGGCATTTTTCAATGTCCGCCGGTTCTCTTTTTTATGACAATAGAATACTCGCAGAGCATTCTATTGTATATGCAATTTTCACTGCCATGCAATGTGCCGCAGCAATTAACTTATTTGCCGAACTGCATATCGTTGTTGCCGGAAGTGGTCTCCCACATTTCAAGCATGTTGATCGGGTCGTTGTAGTCTGCCAGCCAGCCTTCACGAGCGAAGTCGAACTGACCGTCTTTTCTCTCGTTCAGGAATACGGACCATTCACGAGTCTCAACGGTTACGTTGATACCGATCATAGCGAAATCCTGCTGGATTGCTTCACCGATCTTAACATTACCTTCGGAATCGTTGGTCAGGTAAGTCATGTTGATCGGGGTATTTGCGGAAAGCATGCCGCTTTCATCGAATTCATAGCCAGCGCTCTTTAACAGCTCGATTGCTTTCTCTGTGTTGCCCTCCATATCGGTAGGATTGAAGTAACCAACGTTCTCTTCATCCGGATAGGTGTAAGCGTCATCATTTGCTCTGAACTCACCGCCATTGCCATCGCTCATGCCGGCAGGAATGAAGGTATTGGCAACTTCCTGGTTTGCCTGTGCGATCGCATCAACGATATACTGACGGTCGATCAGCAGGGTGAATGCTTCTCTCATTGCTGCAGCCTCTTCAACCGTCTTGCCTGCAAACAGCTCGCTGTTTACATTGAAACCGCAGTAGTAAGTTCCCAGAGTAGGGATCTTGTGATATTCAGGGGTATCCTTAACGGTAGCCATCATATCGGTAGGAATGGTATCTGCAAACTGCAGGGAGCCATCCTGGAATGCATTGTAAATTGCTGTGTCATCAGCGCTCAGCATGAAGTTGATCTTTGTCATGGAAACCTTGTCAGCTGCCCAGTAGTTGGGGTTGGGCTCATAGGTCATGGACTCGTTATGCTTCCACTCGGTCAGTACGAACGGGCCGCTGCCTACGAAACCAGCTTCCAGTGCCCATGCACCGGGGTTGGTGTCAGCGCCGTCAGCAGCTTCTACAGCCTGCTGAGGTACAGGATAAAAAGCAGGGAATGCGCACAGGTCAAGGAAATATGCGCAGGGTGCGTTCAGATGAGCAGTAAAGGTCTTGCCGTCTTCGCTTGCTTCGATATCCAGAGTGCCGTCATCCTTAGTTGCAAATACGGAGCACAGGTAAGAATAGTCAGCAGCTGTGTTTTCATCTGCCAGACGGTTCCAGCTATACAGAACGTCATTTGCATCCAGAGCTTCGCCGTCAGACCACTTTAAACCATCCTTCATCGTGAAGGTATAGGTCATACCGTCTTCGCTCATTTCATAGGAATCTGCCAGTTCGGGAACCAGCTGACCGTTCTCATCGTATGCAAATAAGCCGGAGAAGTTCAGGATTGCCAGGCATGCACCGTCAACAGTGGAGTTCAGCGCGGGATCCAGTTTGTCGGGCTCAGATGCAATCTGAAGATCCAGGGTGTTGGTAGGAGTCTTTGCAAAACCGAAGTATTTATAGCCGAACAGGTTGGCATAGATGTTCTCTACATCGGTCTTCTGCAGGTAGCTGTCGTTGTAGTAGTACAGCGGAACAACTGCCCAGGTGTTCATCAGCTCGTCCTCAGCCTCATGCATCAGCGCTTCACGCTTTACAAGATCTGTCTCCGATCTGATCGCAGCGATTCTTGCATCATAATCCTCCCATGCCGGAGCAGCTTCGCTGCTGGGTCCATGCTCACCGGTTGCTGCTGCAGTGTCTGCTGCTTCAGTGGATTCTGCTGCAGCGGTGTCTGCTGCTTCTTCTGTTGTTGCTGCAGGAGCGCTTGTATCAGCTGCTGTGGAACCACAAGCTGCCAAAGAAGCGGTCATGCAAGCTGCCAGCACAAGTGCCAGATACTTCTTTTTCATAATGTCTTCCTCCTTTAAAGATAGATAATGAAAAATAATATATACCCAAACAGTCCGCTAAATCTGCGTCCTGTCCAAGCGTCAAAATTACTGCCGGTTATTTATTCCAGCATGCTACCTGATGTCCGTTGCCGCGATCTGTCAAGGACGGGCACTCCTGGGCGCACTTTTCCGTGGCATAGCGACATCTGGTACGGAATGCACAGCCGCTTGGCATGTGCAGAGGGCTCGGGACATCCCCTTCGAGAACGATTCTCTGCCGTTCCTTTGCCATCTTCGGATCCGGATAGGGAACTGCACTTAAAAGAGACTGTGTATAAGGATGTATGGGATTGTCATTTAATTCATTGGAATCTGCGATCTCCACGATCCTGCCCAGATACATTACTGCAATTCTGTCAGAAATGTGATGGACAACCAACAGGTCATGGGCAATGAACAGATAGGCAACGCCCAGCTTCTCCTGCAGCTCTTCAAACATGTTGATGACCTGTGCCTGAATGGAAACATCCAGTGCACTGACTGCTTCGTCACAGACGATAAATCTCGGATTGGTGGCAAGTGCTCTCGCAATACCGATACGCTGTCTCTGTCCGCCGGAGAGACGGATGCCTCTCTCGCCGATACCGGTCTCTAAGCCTTCCGGAAGCGTCTTGATAAATTCATCCAGCTGTGCTTCCTTCAATACTTCCCACAGTCTGTTCTCATCGATCTTATCCTCCGGTACGCCAAACGCCACATTTTTGCGGATGGTGTCATCCAGCATGAAGATCATCTGCGGGATGTAGCCGATATTTTTCAACCATTTCCGATAATTACCGGTCTCCTTCACATCCACACCGTCTGCATAGATGTAACCCGTACTGGGCTCTAACAGACCAAGCAATATATCCACTACGGTGCTCTTGCCCGCGCCGGAAGTACCTACGATACCCACCGAAGCCCCCACCGGGATCTTCAGATCCGCGTGGTCAAAGATCAGACGCTCTGTGTTGGGATAAGCATACGTAATATCCTTCATCTCAATGCTGTGCTTTACATCCAGCTTTTCCTCTTCGTCGGTAGCAAAGGACATATCGGTATTCTGTCCGTTGATCTCATCCTGTAAATTATCACTGACACCCATGAAGAACGGCTCAAAATAAGCAATGGAGTTGATCTGGTTATTAATACGGTTCACACAGGGGAGCAGCACCAGTGCCGCTGCCGCCAGGGTTCCGAACACCGTCAGCATATTCTCCGTAGGCACGCCCGTAGCTACCAGGAAGATCATATATCCTACCATAGTGGCAACACACGCTGTCTCGATCAACAGCTTTGGTACCTGATTGTACAGGCTGTAACGCTGTACGGCATCCACGTAGCCTTTTCCGCATTTGCGGTACTCGGATACGAAATACTGCTCCTTGCCGGAAATCTTTACTTCCTTGATCCCCTGTACCGTCTGGGATATCCATTTGAACAGACTGCTGTAATAGTCCTGATTGTCCTTACCGGCCTTGTACATGATGGGCTTCAGCACTCTCTTGATCAGCCACATCAACAGAAGCAATACCACCGCCATCAGGATCGTCATGGTACCGCTGGAAATAAAGCAGTAACTGATGACAAACAGGGAAACCACGCTGTCGGATAACAGCTGTAACAGTGCCAGGATCAGTGCATACATATTGTTGACATCGGAAGTGATACTGCGCTGTACCACAGCGGTATCCGCATTCAGATAAAATTCATAACCTCTGCGCAGGTAATTACGCATCATGCGCTCGGAAGTGCGGAACTGGTTCGTATAGACAAAGGATAAAGTCAGCTTCTGCTGTACATAAGTAAACAGGTTCTTCACCACAAATACCAGAATCAGCAGCACCATGACAATAATGGAGAACGTACGATAGCTCTCCACACCCATGATCTCATAGCAGGCTTCCGCCACCCGGCTGTGTTGTACCGCTTCGGGATCAATGACGATCTGCATGACCTCCACCAGCATTCCCACACCGGCAGTCTGCAAAAAGGCACTGATCACCATGAGGATAATGAGTCCCACCATGGTTCTTTTCTGTTTTTTGTCCAGCAGGACACGTAATTTCTTGATGATCTGTATCATTGACGGTCTCCAAACTTATATCTGTTCATTCTGTCTGTGGATCAGGGGATCTTCATAGGCATCCATGAAATCCG
>ERZ780117.833-NODE-833-length-11291-cov-3.595052_pt1 | contig 11291 bp, 8 predicted proteins | sample MGYA00510985_ERZ780117 | MGnify/ENA primary metagenome ERZ780117 (study PRJEB29588, sample SAMEA2159553) | human gut metagenome | biome: human gut; feature: human-associated habitat; material: faeces | place: Denmark | collected 2008/2010 ...
AGAAGTTTTGATAACCTTAGGCATTATAGGTGTGGTTGCTGCTATGACTATGCCTGTATTAATTCAAAATTATCAAAAAAAGCAGACTGCAGTAAAACTAAAAGCCACTTATTCTTTGCTTGCTCAGGCAGTTCAATTGTCGGAAGCTGATAATGGAGAATTGGAATACTGGGATTTTTCACTAAATAGTCAGGATTTTTTTGATAAGTATTTTAGTAAATATTTAACTTTTATTAATACCAAAGTTAATGATGACAATATTGATTATTACTGGTTAAACGGAGAAAAGATAACAGGAAATTTTAAAGAAGTTGTAAATACAAGTTATATCGGAATACTGAATAACGGTGCCAAGTTGTTTTATCATACTGCAGGGGAACTCTATACTTTTACAATAATTGTTGATATTAATGGTGAAGCAAGGCCTAATAAAGTTGGCAGGGATGTATTTCATTTTTCATTGAGTGCAAAAGATGGTCTTCGTCCATGGGGGTATAATAATATTAATTATTCAAATGATGGAGGACAGGATGCAAGCAGTAATTTTGGCACAAATTTAGATAGAGATATTCTCACAGGTAATGGGTTATATGCTTGTAATAAAGCTTCCAGAGGACGCTGGTGTGCAGCATTAATTATGGCTGACGGCTGGGAAATAAAGTCTGATTATCCTTGGTAATTTCAACTATATTCCATTCATCATCCCATTCAATATGCCCCTGCAAATCTATATTATGGTATTTGTAAGGATTGTTGATATATTCAGTGTTAAACAAATTTTGTTTTGCAAGCCGTTTTATTATGTCCGGCAGCAAAGTTGTGCTCCCTGCAAGCGTTCCTTCTTTGGAAGTTGCTTTTATTCCGTCATAGTATATCTTTTCTCCGGCAAATATCATTTCTTTTAAATTACTTTTAGTTATTGGAAGACTGTCGCTGATAAGGATTACTTTATCTTCAGGTTTTGCCTTAAAAGTTAATTTTAAAGCTTCATCAGATACATGGACACCGTCAGCGATAATTTCAGTATAAATGTCATCATTCACAAGAGCTGAAAGTGCAGTTGATTTGCCCCTGTGCGTAATTCCTGACATAGCGTTGAAAAGGTGTGTTACGCCTGTGCAGCCTGTTAAATCCCCTCCTGTGCAGTGTCCTGCATGAATTTTAATGTTTTTTGAACGGAGGTAATTAATTAACCCGTCCCTGAAATCAGATAGATTTCGACCCTCCCTCAAGGGTAGGGTGTCTGAACATAGTTCAGGTGCAAGAGTTATAATTTTTATAAAATCATCCTCGATTAATTTATAATTGTCTATTGTGGGTTTTAAAAAATATTCAGAATGATGAATTCCTTTTTTCTCTGGATTAAGAAATATCCCTTCCAGATGTATTCCTAAAATGTGTGCCATATCAGGAGCCTGGCGCTTTGATGCTTCTTTGATTACAGAAATTGCACGTTTTATATTTTCAACAGAATCCGTTACAAGTGTCGGGAAAATCCCGCCGATACCGTACTTTAAAATTTCTTTTGATAGGTATAAAATATCATCAACAGATGCGGTATTAAAATTAATACCGAAACATCCATGAAAATGCTGTTCAATTAATAGTTTAGTTTTCAATACCCCTCCCTGAAATCAGATAGATTTCGACCCTCCCTCAAGGGGATGGTATTATTTTTTCTATATAACGCTTCCTTCGAATACTTTTCTTGCTTCTTCTCTGTCGTCAAAGTGAATTGTTTTATCTTTCAATATCTGATAATCTTCATGACCTTTGCCTGCAATCACAACAACGTCATTATTATTCGCAATTGTTTTCAAAAGAGCTATTGCTGAGCCTCTATCGGGTTCTACTATTACACTTTCTGTGTTTACGGATTTCAGACCTGCAATAATATCAGTTATAATAGTCTGCGGATCTTCAGATCTCGGGTTATCGCTTGTAATTACTATTTTATCAGCTAGTCTTTCTGCAATAGCACCCATTTTCGGACGTTTTGTAGCGTCTCTGTCTCCTCCGCACCCGAAAAGACAGATAAGTTTTCCGTCTTCGGGAGTTATTTCTCTTGCGGATTTTAAAACATTTTCAAGTCCGTCAGGTGTGTGTGCGTAATCAACTATAACCAGAGGTTTTTTTACTACAACTTCAAATCTGCCTGCAACACCTTTGACATTTTGAAGCGCTTTTAATGCTGTTTGTATATCGATTCCTGATGCAAGAGCTGTTGTTACAGCTGCAAGTACATTATAAACACTGAACATCCCGTTCATGTGCAGGTTAACTTTGTATTCTTTTGAACCGTTCGGGTTTATGTGGTCGCCGGTTACTAAAATAAATTCAGCTCCGTTAAGTGAAAAATTAATATCTTTAGCCATAACATCGCTTTGCTGTTTTACACCGTATGTATAAACTCTGACACCATCCGGTACAACGCTTATAAATCTGTCTCCATATTCATCATCAGCATTTATTACTGCGAATGGAGTCCCCTCTCCGGCATTTGTAAATTCACCCTGCTCGTGCAACTGCTCTCTCTCATAATCGGGGCGGGGGCTAAGAGAACGGAATAAAAGAGCCTTAGCTTTGAAGTAATTTTCCATTGTAATGTGATAGTCTAAGTGATCCTGTGTAAGATTCGTGAAAACGGCACCGTTAAATCTGCAGCCGCCGACACGATTTTGATCAAGTGCGTGCGAACTTACTTCCATAACTACGTTATCAATTTTTTCGACATCTTTAATCATTCTCAATGTAGCCTGTAATTCCGGAGCCTGTGGGGTGGTATGTTTTGCATCCCTGTATTCTCCGTTTGAAGACAGCTTGTAGCCGAGTGTGCCGATAAGAGCACATTTTTGTCCGTTTTCTTCAAAAATTTTCTGAATTAAATGTGTTACGGTTGTTTTGCCGTTTGTGCCTGTTACGCCTATAAGGTTTAGGCCTTTTGAAGGACTTGAGTAAAATCTGTCCGCGATATCTGCAATCTTGTGGCGAGTTGAAGATACTACAACCTGCGGAACTTTTGTCCCTTCTACTTTTCTTTCAACAAGAAGAGCCGCCGCGCCGTTTTCAATTGCGCCAGGGGCAAATTCATGTCCGTCTGTATGCTCTCCGACAAGACATACAAATATATCGCCCTTTTTTGTAGTTTTAGAATTATAAGAAATTCCTGTTATATCTATATTTTTAAAGTTTATCAAATCTTTATAGTCTAAATATTCAATAAGTTCATCAAGTTTCATTTATATCTCCTTTGCTTGTTTTTTCGGGGTAACTTTGTCGGGTTTAATATTCATAATTCTGGCAACCTGTGTCGCAACTTCATGGAAAACAGGGCCAGCAACGGTATTACCCCAGATAGCACCTACTTTAGCGCTGTCTACCATAACGTATATCAATACCTGCGGGTCTGATGCAGGGAAATAGCCAATTGTTGAAGTATACATATATGGTGTATATCCTGAACCGCCTTCTTTAGGTTTTCTTGAAGTCCCAGTTTTTGCCGCAACATTATATTTGTCCATTTTTACAATTGTTCGACCGTTATTGATTGCAGCCGCAAGCAGTCTTGTAATTGCCTGTGCTGTTTCCGGTTTTATAACCTGTATGTGGTGAATTTTGTTATCGTATTCTTCCTGCGAATACCTTATAACGTGTGGAGTAATTTTAACCCCGTTGTTTGCAAGCGCTTGAACAGCGGAAATCATTTGAATTGCCGTAACTGATGTCCCGTAGCCGTAAGACATTGTTGCATGAATTCCTTGATCCCAGTATGTCCAGTATGGAAGAAGTCCTGAGGATTCTCCCGGCAGATCTATGCCTGTTTTGGCGCCGAAACCGAATTTTTTCAAAGCTCCGTAAAATTCCATCGGACTCATTGTTTTTGCAATATTAATGGAACCTATATTGCTAGAATGTTCAAATAAGTATTCAAGGGTGATATTCCCGGGATACGGGTGAACATCGTAATCGTAGTTTTTAATTTCCCATTTGCCGATTGTTGTTTTTCCTGTGTCAAGAACAGTTGAATGTTCATTAATTTTTCCTAAATCCATTGCGCTTGCAACTGTAATAGTTTTAAAAGTAGAACCAGGCGGGAATACATCCGTCAGTGTCCAGTTTTTAAGCTGAAGCGGTGTAGCTTTTTTGTAATTGTTCGGATCAAATGTCGGATAAACAGCGTAAGCTAAAATTTCTCCATTTTTCGGATTCATTACAAGAACAGTTCCGCGTAGAGCTTCTTTTTCTTTAACCATCTTTTCAATTTCTTTTTCGCATACGTGCTGAATTGCCGCATCAATGGTTAAAGTTACATTTTCGCCTTTCGGGTTTGTTGTTGTTGCTACAGGATCTGTTGTAAAGTCATATATAATTTTGCCGTCGCGGGTTTTCTGGTATTTTACGGTATTTATAACGTGTTCAAGTCTGTCTTTTGCCGTGTACTCAACCCCGTTTGCAATATCTGCATCAAAATTGTAATAGCCTAAGACATGTGCGGCAAGGGTTCCTTGAGGGTATTCACGTGTATTTTTTTTGCCTAAGCTGATTTCTCTGAGATGTAGCTTGGCAATTTCTTTTGCCGTTGATCTGTCAATATCTTTTTTCAGTGTAATTACAGGCCCCGGTTTTTTCAATTTTTGTAAAAGTGCATCTTTAGGCATTTTCAAAAGAGGTGCAAGAAGTTTTGCGAGTTCTTCTGGCGAATGGTCATAATCCGCAGGGTGCGCGTAAACGTCTGAGTAAACTTTATCCGTTGCAAGCTTTATCCCGTTCCTGTCAAATATATCCCCGCGCATTGAAAAAATCCTTCCTACTCTCTGGCTTTTTGCGCGTGCTCGATATTTGCCGACATCTACAACCATAATAAAAAACAAATATATTATGAGCAATGTCATAAATCCAGCAAAGAATATATGCAAAAATCCCATTATCTGGTCAAATTTCTTATTGCGTTTTTCAGTCTCGTTTTCCGGCTCTCTTTTTCGTAATCTTTCTCTCAAAACATATCCCTCTTTATTATTTTATTGTAGCATAAGGAATAGTAAAATAATTAAATATTAAATAATTTTAACTTTGTAGTATAATTATGTTATGAAAAAATTAGTTTTATTGTTGGGGTTGGTATTAATAGGCAGTCAGGCATTTGCATTTGATGTCGTTTATCCAAAAAAAAATGATGTGATAATCAATGCAAAATCGACATTTTTTATAGGTTCATCTGATGCGCCTTTAAAAATTAACGGACAGAATGTTCCTCTGCATCCCACGGGTGCGTTTGCGTACGTTGTGCCTTTGAACAGCGGTTCAAATACTTTTATACTGCAGTCAGGCGGGCAAAGAGAAATTTTTGTTATTACAAAACCTGTTTTGAAAGCATCAAATCTTCCTCCGTCTGTATTTACTCCTTATAGCATCTTGAAAATACTTACGGTAACTACAGAAGATGCTCCGCTTCGTTCAACACCTGTTGATGCAGGAATAAACAGAATTGCGCACCTGCAAAGAGATATTAAATTGCAGGCAGACGGAGAAAAAGACGGGTTTTACCGCATTGTGCTCGGCAAGGATAAGTATGGCTGGATTTCAAAAACTAATGTAAAAATCGACAGTTCTGATAATTTTGAATCGGCTCAATTGAACGGTTATGAATATATTGACGGAAAAGATTATTTTACATTTATTTTTCATTTAAGTAGAAGAGTGCCTTTTGAAATGATAGAGGGTGATCCTTTTTTATTAAATTTTTATAATATAAAAGATAAAGAAAACAATATTTATACTTTTGATTTTCCTGTAAAAGACGCACTGAGCGGAAGAAAATTAATAGGCTACAGCGGGGAATATCATGGGAATGATTTTATATTGAAGATTAGAAAGCCGATTATTACAAATTCGTGGCGTCCTTTGCATAATATCAGAATTACAATAGATGCAGGGCACGGAGGTAATGAAGCGGGTGGTATCGGATGTCTGGGAGATAAGGAAAAAGACATAAATCTTTCTATTGCCAAATATATTCAATCTGAACTTAAAAAACGAGGGGCTCATGTTATAATGACACGTTCGGGTGATAACTATGTAAGCCTTAAAGACAGAGTAGAAATTGCAAATTACGGAGATGCGGTTGTATTTTTAAGCATTCATGGAAACGCTCTTCCTGACGGATCAGATCCGAATAAAAACCGAGGAACAAGTATTTATTACTATTACCCGCAGGCAAAACCTCTTGCCGATACTATTATGGATACAGTTACATCAGAAATTGGCGTGCCAAATGATAAAGTAAGACAGGGAAGTCTTGCAGTTGTCCGCAATACAAACGCTTTGAGTCTTTTAATAGAGGTATCATATCTTATCAACCCTGAGGACAATGCAAATCTGATAAATCCCGAATTTCAAAAACAATATGCAAAAGCTGTTGCAGACAGTTTGGAAAGGTATTTTGAAAAGTAAACCCTATGGATAATAAAAAATCGGGATGACAAGATTCGAACTTGCGACCCCCGCGACCCGAACACGGTGCGCTACCAGACTGCGCTACATCCCGAAATTTTTTTAGTTGCTATTCTGTACTTTTTAAATGTACTGATTGAATTTTAACAGAGATATAACAGAATAGCAAGGCGCTACCATTCCCTCTCGCAAACGATACTTAACCGTTTGCTCGGCAGAGTGCTACATCCCGAAAATTTTTTATTTAATTTTCAAATTATTTTGAAAAAATCGGAACGACAGGATTTGAACCTGCGACCTCTACCACCCCAAGGTAGCACGCTACCAAGCTGCGCCACGTCCCGATTTTAAATTTTGGTTTCAGAACACGGCACCTTGGTAGCGTACGCTACCTAAGTTCCTCCTTCTTTTTCGATTAATAATCGAAAAAGCGGAGTCCTTGCCACGTCCCGATTGTAAGAGTTTCTCGAGACAATGACGCTTGTTAGCTTACGTTACCAAGTCCCTTTCACAAACGATACTCAATCGTTTGTTCAGCAGAGTGCCAAGTCTCGATTTTAAATTTTCAATTTACTGCTCATTTATTATAACACCTCAAAATTTTTTGTAAACTAATTGCAAATTTTATCAAAAAATGTTAATATAAATTTATGGATATTAACGATTACAGAAAAAAAATATTTTTGAATTCTCAGTATTGTACTTATTATAGTATTAATAATTATACAATTCTTGCAGGTATCATGAGAAGCTGCGGTTATTTATATTCCGTAAAGCTTCCTGATGAAAAACTGAAAGAAGTAAATAAAACTTACAGAAAGTTTACTACAATTTTAAATTCAGTTGTGGCTGTGGAAATTATTTTGTATATTTATCTTTTTATTTTCCCTTATTTTACACAGTTTATGCGTATGCCGTTCTGGCTGGCCATAATCATTTTATCATTAATCCCGCTATTTGTATTATATTTGACATATATCGGTGTTAACTGTCTTTATGAAAATTATCTGGCTAGATATGTCGGAACTTTCAAAAAAACGCCTTTTAAACCTGATGTAAAATATATTGATGAAAAAGCTTTTAAAGAATATGAAGTTACTCCGAGAAAAAGCATATATGTTGTATCGTTACTAGCTGTTCTTTTTATTGGTTATATTACTGTTCCGTTTGTTATAAGCGGATTGAATAATTCTCAAAAATATCAGCAGGCTGTTAAATTATCAGGATTGTATCTGAAGTTCGTTCCGATTTCTCCTGAGGTTTATGTTCAAAAAGCTTATGCTGAATTTAATTTGAAACAGTATAAAGAAGCTGTTAAAGATTATGAAAACGCCAATAAATACAGCTTGTCAGACAATTTTTCGGAAGATATAACAGGTGTAAAAACTTATTATATGCCGTATAGAGATATGCTTGCAGAGTTTGACAGAGCTATTGAGGCAGAACCTGATAAACCTGCAAAATACCTGCTTAGAAGCGAAAAAGCAATGTATCAGATTAAAAATAGAGATTATAAACCTGCTTATGTAGAATTAAACAAACTTGTAGATGCTTACAAGAAAAATGAACAGGTATTTTTCTCACCCGCAGATGTTTATTATAGCAGAAGTGCAGCAAGGGCTGCTCTTGGTGATTTATCGGGTGCAAAACTTGACAGGACTATTGCTCAAAAAATGTGTCCTGATTGCAAGTTTAGTTTTGAAACAAAACTTATTAGAAAGCCGTAACGGTATTAATCTGTTATAGTATTGAGTTTTTAATTATTTTAATGTATTCTCGTTTTTAGAGAGGGAGAAATTAATGCTAGTTTTAGAAGATTTGAAAGAAATTAATGAAGTTATAAAATGTCTTGCCGAATTTATTCAGAATGATGAAATTGTGAAACCTGATTTTGAAGAATATTTGAAAACTATTGGACAAAGCGGTATGAATTTTCAATCTGCCTGTTTTAACTATATTTTTGAAAGAAACTTAGATAAAAAAAGTATTCTTGCATTGTATCTTGAAAATACAAAAAAACTTTCTGCAGTTGAAAAGAAGATTGTCAGGGCTTTAATGGCGTCAATATCGTCGATTTTTGAGATAAAACGTGTGTTGCAGAATGGTTTTGAGCTGAACAATATTATAAATGAAAAAAATTATAATGTTGTATCTCTGGTAAAAATGACTGCGTTTAGAGGTATTGGATCCGGTCAGTATGTTGTTGCAAGGATTTTTAAGTTTCAGGATGCTTATTATCTTCTTGAAATATCGGGCGTTCTCCCATCAAGCAGACGGGATGATGCATTAAGATATTCTGTTGCTAAAATTATTCAAAATCCGGAGCTTGTTTATTTTGACAATCCTGAAAAACAGAAAGAAATTGAGAAAGATGTTAAAGAAATTTATGATAAATTTATAGAATTTTTTGGAACTGATGAAGTTGTAACAACAAACAAGTTCGCTGATGATTTAATCGGTTCGTTTAATGATTTTGCAGAGGGCGGTGAAAAAGTTGAATTCAGTGATAAAATTCAAACGCCTGACAGCTATAGATTTTTTAATGTTTCAGAATTTAATAATTCCTATGAAAATTTCCTTGAAAATTCTCTCGGCGGATTTTCTTCGCATAAAGAAACTTATGATGTCGGAATAATTTATGATAAGGAACTGGGTTTGTATGCGGTTCCGTTCTTTGAAACATTTAATAAGGTTATAGAAAGTCCTGACAGTGTAGAAAATGCTAAAGAATGTGTTGAATTTTTCTTAGAAAATGATAAATTTTCGGCGAATATAATCAGACGTGTTGCTGAACGGCATGAAAATTTTATGGAAACCGTAAATAAGCTTCTTGGCACAAATTACACACTTGATGAACTGTTGGAACATTATAAGTCAAGATATTTGGAAAATAAAATATTTTCATCAACTACTGTTTTGTATAAATCAAAAGCTTTTTCAAAGACTCTCGGCATAATTGAAGAAGATATTGAAAAACCTAGTTTAGAAGGCGTTGATTTAAGCAAAATCGGCAGAAACGATCCATGTCCTTGCGGAAGCGGTAAAAAGTTCAAAAAATGCTGCGGAGCCAATTTATAAAAGTTTGAGTAATGATTTAGAACTTAAACCTATAATATTTTCAAGGTCGCCGGTGTATGATTTGATGTAGCCGTCAGGCATTTCTTGAATTCCGTATGAGCCAGCCTTATCAAACGGTCTGAAATTATCTATATAATATCTTATTTGCTCATCTGTAAGGTTTTCAAACGTAACTTTACTCGTTGTTGAATTTTTCTTTACTTCTCCGGTTTTTGAATTAATAACAACAATACTTGTAACAACTATGTGAGTTTTTCCTGACAGTCTTTTAAGCATTTTAAAAGCTCCTTCGTATCCGTCGGGTTTGCCTAGAATTTCATTGTCAAGAACTACAACAGTGTCAGCGCCGATAATCAATGAAGGCTCTTTAACCAGAGGCAAAACAGCTTTTGCCTTATTGTATGCAAGATTTTCTATAAAATCATAAGAAAAAACCGTCCTTGTATGATCTTCCACATACGGAGACGGTATAATTTCAAATCCAATATTAAGTTTTTTCAGAATATCTGCTCTTCTGGGAGAAGAAGAAGCAAGGATAATTTTTCCCGCCATTTTGTTCTCGCTTTCTTAGAGATATTATATCTTAAAAAAAGCGGGAACATAAAATTTATTTTTTAATACTGGGAAGTTTTGTTATATCTTGCTGTTCTTGCATTTATTGCGTAACATGCTATATTGAGTCTTTGTTTAAGTCCCATCATATTACGGTACATGCTTGCATAATCATTCATTGCATGCATCATTTTTTCCGGATCAACCATAGATTCCATATTGTCATGGTTATCAACTTTTTCTTCTGCATATTTTTTGACCAAAAGCTGGTCGATGTAATCCTCAGCACCTATTGCCATTGCTGTCCTCCCTAAATTTAATTGTAATCCTATTGATGTGTTGTGGTGAGAAAGTGTGTTAAACTATCCTAAATATTCCTTATGTATATACTAAGTATTTCTTTCCCAAAAAATTGCTTAATTTTTCAAAAATTGTTAATATTTGTTTACATAATAAATATTATGGTATAATAATTTTATGGTTAGTATAAAAATTGTTGCACCGGTCAAAAAGCCTGAAGATATTGATGTTTTCGCAAAAGAGACTTCTTGCAGAGACTATTATGTTTATTATAAAAAATTTTTAAATAACAATTTTGATTATGTTAATGAATTTGTTGAAGCTGCAAGACGCAATAACTGCGCAATTTATATAAATTTTAAGCATGACATAACAGAAGAAAACCTGCCAGAGATAAAAAAAATGCTCAAATTTTTGAAGACAGCAGGCATTGACGGTATTTTTATAAACAGTTTTGCTATATTGGAGGCGATAAAGGTTTTCAATCTGCCGTTCAAGGTTATTGCAGATTCTTACTTTGATATTCATAACCTTGCAGGAATTGATTTTATCAATAATTTTCACAAAGTAGATGAAATTATTATTACCGAAGAAATCTACATGAAAAATATTGCAAAGATAAAAAAATATACAAAACTTCCTCTTGCGATAGACAGCGATAATCTGCCGTATTGTGCAGAAGACATAAAAAAACTGAAAGCTATTGACAGTGTTGTTATAAAAGGAAAATTTAATAATTCTGATGAAATATTGGAGGCGATAGAACTTATTCAGAAAATTCTTGATAAGCCTAAACTTTTTAAGCATCAAAAGCTTCCATTTAAGCATGTAAGAAAAAGTATTTACAGCACAAATCATTTTCTCGGAGTTGTGGTAAGCGCCGAGGGGCAGGATTTTAAATTCAGCAGGAA